>FZPS01000151.1_pt159 | contig 111194 bp, 113 predicted proteins | sample 1817821 | NCBI WGS metagenome assembly FZPS01 (sample SAMEA104158645, study PRJEB21678) | metagenome | place: Germany | collected 2015-04-21
GTACAAGATACGGGTATCTGCATGGGAAGATGTCCCTATCGGCGTGAGTGATGAGAAAACATATATGGGAGAGGGCCTGGGAGATGGGGACAATCCAGGAGATAACTCTGGAAATGATCCGGGGGATGACGACTTAGGACAGCCTATTTGGGTGGAGTCAGGAGATGTGGGGTATATTAAAATCTCGTAATTTCCATATCACAACTGAAATCTTTTTTTGCACAAAAGCTGGCGATTGCCCATGCCCTCCCTGAGAATATCACACTTCTCTCGAAAGCGGTCGATCTGCCCCCAGACCCCCAGTTTACGCCACCACACTTGGGGCTCCCTCTCCCAATCCATCCTGAGAGCCTGGGACGCTGGGTGGCTGACGGCGGGAGCATCTCTGGCGTGAGCCGGCATCCACTTTTGACGTCCGCGACCTCGGGTGAATACAGCATCCTGTCCAGGAGCCAGCAAGTGGTCCCCGTCGGTCAGCGTGATCGCCCTGCGGCAGGTCCCTCCCCGGCGCTGCCCGCCTCCGCCCACCGTCCGCCCGGGTGCATGCACATATAAAATAGTCGCGATATCGTCGTCTCACAGATCGTGGAGAGTCTCGATAAATCGTGAAGTCAGTCCCCCTCTGAGCACATCGGTGCACTCTGCCGCGTATTCCCCGACGCAGGATCTGGTAGGAATAAACCATATGGTTAATATATATGTATTGCGCTTGTGGGGCGGCAATTTTTATGGAGATTCCATCTTAAATAAGCCATGAATCACCTGGATGTCCCGGATCTGGATGATTATAGCCATTCAAAGATCTCTAGCCATGTACGAGATCAAATAAAAATCATTATATATATGATTCAGGATCAGGGCACTCTGATCTCGCCATGAATCTATTGAAATCAATCCCTCTCGTGATCCTTCTCGGCCTGATCATCCCTGCGGCCGGTGCGACGATCAACTTCACCGGAGACACCGACTGGCTGGTGGCAGACGGGGCCAGCTCAGCGGAGTTGACCGTGCAGGTGTTCGATGAGAACAGGACCCCGCTCAGCGGCCGCACTGTGACGCTCTCCGTCGACCCCATCTTCGGTCGCATATCGCCGGCGGCCATCACCACCGACGCATCCGGGACTGCCACCGCCACATTCACCACCAATACGACGAGCGGCGTTGCCATAGTAACCGCTCGTGCTGAAGGGGCACAGGCAACGCTTGAACAGAAGATCGACCACGACCTCCCCCATCGGATCGCATACCTCCACTACGACCCCGAGGTGACCGCAGGCGACGCCACAACCATCACCCTGGGGCTTGCCGACCGGCACGGGAACGCAGTGGACAACCGAAGAGATGCCGAGATCGTGCGCTTCGTCGTCGGCTCGGTGAACGACGATGCGGCCTTCATCGGCGAAGGGATACCGGTGCGCGAACTCGGGCGGACGGTCGACGCCACAGGTAACGTCTCCGTTCCTCTGAGGACCGGCCACATCGCCGGTGAAAACATCGTCAGAATAACCATCCAGCCGGGCGACATCGAGCGTTACATATCCATCCGCGGGCTTCCCACCGGACACCCCACCGCAATCACAGCATCGGTCAGGCCCGACGATAACCCGATCCCCTACCAGCCTGCTGATAGGAAGAGCACCTTCACCGTCTCCTTCACACTCTTCGACGCCTGGGGTAACCCTGCGGCCGGTCGTGACCTCCAGGTCAGCACGTCCCTCGGAGAAGACGAGACCCTGACGACGAACGGCCGGGGCGAGGCTGTGTTCACCTACGGCCCGAAGGATACCACCGGCAGGGTCACCATCACCGCGACGGCCACCGACAACCAGAGCGTGACCGCATCAAAGACCGTCGAGTTCATCCACACCGATCCGGTGGACATGCTCCTCTCAGCAAACCCGCAGTCCATGCCGAGCTGGGACGTCGACCACACCTCCCGCTCGGAGGTCCGGGCCAAGGTGGTGGATATCAAGGGAAACCCCGTCGCGGGCGAGACGGTGAAGTTCGAGATCACCTCAAGCACCTCCACACCCTTCAACCAGACCACGGAACCGAAGCTGGAGAGGCAGTCCGCGATCACCGATGAAGATGGCTACGCAACCACTCCATTCTACCCTGGCACCTTCACGACAGACCGGAGGGCGCCTGGCTGGAGTGCCGCCGCGAAGGGTACGGCGACCATCCAGGCGACATGGCGGGATGCCACCCGGGATATCACCCTGACCTGGCTGAACTACCCCTACCTCTCCGTGGAGACGAGTGTCTCCTCCCCGAGGGTCAACGTGCTCGATACGGTCGATGTCACCGTCCGGCTGAAGGGTGACGGGTGGGCACTTCGACCGGATCCGATCGATGTGGTGCTGGTGATGGACCGGTCAGGGAGTATGTCCCGTGATAGCCCCACTTCCCGGATCAGCAGCGCGAAAAAAGCAGCAAAGACGTTTGTCTCATACATGGATCCTACCAGGGACAGGATTGGTCTGGTTCCCTACAGCACAGATGCCTCGTGCACCATCAAGCTGACTGATGAGCATTCAAGAGTGAACAGCACGATCGACAATCTTAAGGCTTCCGGATGGACCGCCACACGGAAGGCGCTGTATATCGCCATCCAGGAGATGGTTGCCAGAAAGAACCCGGACGCCGTTCACGCCGTGATCCTGATGTCCGATGGCGAATACAACTACTACGGCGATCCGCTTGCCCGGGGAACTGAAATATACGATCATGTCTGGCAGAAAACCCAGAATAATTACACGGGCCTTTCCGTTCCCGAATCTGGCCAGCAGAATATGGCTCTCTATGCAGCGGAGAACGGTATCCGGCTGTACATGATATCATTCTCAGATGACATCGCCGAGGGCAGCGCCACCTGGGAGACGATGGATACCCTCGCAGAGGTGACCGGCGGCAAACACTCCCATGCAGCCACCGGCGACGACCTTGCCCGGATCTACATCGAGATCGCAGGCATCCTCAAGACCGAGGCCGGCGTCAACACCGCCATGTGCCTTGATTTCAGCACGATCCGGGTCAACGATGAAGACCGGGTGGGATCTGAGATCTTCACCTACGTCCCCGCGACCACCATCGAGAGCTGGATCGAGGATGAGACCGGGCGCCACACCATCATCCCCCGCTACACCCGTGACGATACACCCAACTGGACGGCATCCTCCCCAAATCTCTCCTTCGATATCGGCACGATCCGCCTTGGCCAGACCTGGGAGGCAACGTTCCGCCTGAGAACGCTCGCTGGCGGTAACGCCAACGTATTCGGGTCCAGATCGATCATCACGTTCAACGACGGCGCGGCAGAGCTCGGCCTCCCTGTGACCCTCATCACAGCCGTGCCAGACCTCACCGACACAGGCCTCGGGTATGGGGCGCTCCACCTCACAAACCCGCGCTACACCTGCCCAGAACCGGTCCAGAACGTCCTCACCACCGCCTGGGATATCACATATACCGGGTTTGGGACCGTGACTGAGACCGTGGAGTACTCGGGCGATGGCGGTCTCTCCTGGATCCGGTTCGACACCCTGACCGCAGACAACACCACGACCGGGGGCACCGCCGCACTCCTTGTCAGGAATCTCCCCCCCGGAGAGTACCGGATCCGCGTGCGCGCCTCTGCGGACGATGCACCCTACATCCAGCCGCTTGAGTTCCCGCCCATCCAGGTCGGAGAGCGGGAGAAGGCGTACATCCGGATCTCATAACAAATTTTTATGGGCATGCGCCCGAAGAACAGACGGACCCAGCGGGAATTGAACCCGCGTCCTTGGGTTCGAAGCCCAAAAGGATGTCCTCTACCCCATGGGTCCCTTCATGGTTTTCTATCGTAAGATATTAAGCGTTTTTGTGCCGGTACCAGTACACCAATGATCCTATCATCAAGCGAGATCGCCCGCCGCCGTGGGGTAGGCGATCTCATCATCGAGCCCTACAACGTCGCATCCCAGCAACCTGCATCCTACGACCTCCGGGCGGCCGGGGCAGCCACGCTCCAGCGCGGCGCATGCACCCTCATCCCCTCGATCGAATGGGTGGAACTCCCCGCCGACCTCGCGGCGACCCTCCGGTGCCGTTCATCGCTCGGCCGCCGGGGCGTCCTGCTCGGCGCCGGGTTCGTCGACCCCGGTTTCCGCGGCCAGCTGACCCTCTGCCTGACCAACATGGGCCCAGAACCCATAGATATCTCTGAAGGAGACCGGATCGTCCAGATGATCATCCAGGAGGTCAAGAACGGCGAACACCTCTATCAGGGCAGGTACCAGGACAGCGAAGGCGCAGTACGGTGATCCGGGCCCTCTTCCCTACGTAAGAACAGTGGGCGCTACAGGATCCAGGTGATCCCGCCGCCGCCCCGATCATCGTCCTCGCCCTTCTTCTTCCCCGGCCGGTGCCCGACAACATCGATCACCCGGAGCCTGCCGCGCGAAGGATCGACCTCCTTTGGCCGGGGGACTCTGCGGTCAGGTCCACGCCCCAGCAGGTCATCCTTCGGCTCAGGGAGAACCTCCTTCATGCGCAGGCCGGGCTCATCGAGGAACCCATCGCTTGGCCGCCGCACTCCCGGGCCGATCGAGACCTGCTCACCGGTGAAGACCCCGTCCTTTGGGCGTTGCACCGATCGCACGGATGCAGAGTAGTTCAACGCATCGTCCCTCGGTGCAGCCCTCTCGATGCTGATCCCCTTCGGGTCGAAGACAGAGTTCTTCGGTGCCGGCACCGGCGATGTGACCGGTGTAGACCTGGTGAGGTCGACCCCCTCCCTGCCCTTCTTCGGCGGGAGGATGATGGCGCCATCATCCTCCCCCCTCTCCGCCCTTGGAAGCATATCGATCGTCTCGTCCCTATCCCTCCGGCTGTCCTGACCACTACCGGGAACCTCGATCATCTCATCCTTCTCCACTACCGGATCTGTCATATCACCCTCCTCCAGAAACGCCGACTCAAGCGGCGACGAAAAGTATGGGATATCCTCCTCCTCCGGCACCCATATCGCCGCCTCCTCCCCTTCCTCATGCATCCGTTCCGCCTCCTCCGCCCTCAGCCGCTCCTCTTCGCACTCAAGCCGGTACTCGGTCCGGATCCTCCGGATATCTTCGATACGGGGGATATTCGAGAGCCCCGAGAGCACGACGATGATCCCGACAAACGATGTGCTCCTCACCGGGTAATCCCCGGATCGTGTCTCAAGCCCCGCGATGCTCCGGTCGATCCACTTCCTGACGGTCTGGAATCCCTTCATCGAGAGCTCAGCCGAGGGCCCGGCGATCAGCACCAGCGCCTTATCGGCGCTTGTGAGATCGCACGGGATCGAGATCTCCTCATAGACCGCCTTCTTGGCAAGCGAGACGATCCGCGCGGCCTTCTCGTGCGATCCTTCGATGAAGTACCTCGCCGACCGCCGCCGGTAGAGGAGATCCAGCCACCCACCGCCCGGCAGGCGTTCAGTCGCGTAGCCGACCGCGACAAACCCCATCCCCCTCAGGGTATTGAGGACCTCACCGGCATCCAGAACGACCTCGGCGATCTCTATCCCGTGCTCGCTGAACTCTCCGGCGCGGAGGAGAAGACCGATCTGGCGGGCGATCCGTTCGTTGAGCATATCGTAGTGGGCTCTCGGGTTCAGGTCGATCGGGCTCCTGCGCACCTGACCCCTGGGCCCGGCATCCCCCCTCCCTTCGGCATCCACGGCGGCCCTGATCTTCTGCGACCAGGTCTCATTGTCGAAGAGGATGACAGCATCCATGAGCTCTTCGAGCATATCGAGGTCGTCGGCGGCCTTAGCCGAGACCCGCCCCCCCTCATCCAGGCGCGGCAGGATGGCGAGCGCAAATATGGGCTCCAGGTAAGACTTCCGGAGCTCCTCAACGATGGGCGGCGCGACATCGATGACGTTCCCCCCAAGCCCGCAGCAGAGGAGGATAGCATCGATCTCCATCGTATCCAGACCCTGGATCCGGGTCATCACCTCCTCGACATCGATGACATTCATGATATCGTCAGGGTCCAGGGCATCGATGGGGGGGAAGAAGATCCTGGCCGACTCCGGCAGATGGCGGAGCTGCACGAGGGAATTTGGATCGATATCGATCGCTACCACATTCATGCAACAGACCCTGCTTCGCCGGTCATGGTCGTAGAGGATATCCACAACCCGTGACCCGGCACCACCAAACCCGATCGCCAGCACCCGCATAGATTCACTTACCCGCCTGGTACGCCCGTGTGACCGTCTGCCGTGAGAAAGAGCGTGCATATCACCCGGAACTGATATAGGGTATGTGGGCCGATAAACATATATATTTCTGTAGACCTCTGGTGAGGGGGATCCTGCCCGCTCTCCGGGGGATCGATGGCCCGGTCCAGTTGAGATGTTCCTGGTGTATCCTGGGCATTGCCGGTCGTCGATGGAGAGAAGCGATACGATCTGATAAGGGATTGTTGAGGGGACCAATATTTCAAGTCTCTGGTTCGATCCCCGCACAAGAAGGTCTTTCTCTGGTTAGCCGATGGAATTCGCCGGATGCCCTGGATAGTACGTTACACTGCCTTATTTTCCGGTAGGTATGCGGTACGTATCATCTGAGGGACATAAAATGATAATATATATATCTCCCGGCGCGCAATATCTCACGTGAGGTGAATTAAGCCTTGACCACATATGGAATTGAATTTGTGCCTGGATCTGTCAACGTCAAGCAGGTGGTAACCTACACCAAGCTCGCAGAGTCGAAAGATATCGACTTTGCCTGGATTACCAACCACTACAACAACCGTCACGCATACCCGACCCTCGCCATGATCGCGGCGAACACCGACACGATCAAGATGGGACCGGGCATCATGAACACGTTCACCGACACCCCGGCAGCCATTGCATCCTTCATGGCTACCTTAAACGAGATCTCCGACGGACGTGCCGTCCTCGGTATCGGACCCGGTGACCTCTCGACGCTTCCGAAGCTTGCTATCGACCCCGCCAAGCCTGTCAGCCGCCTGAAGGAAGGGGTTGTCCAGATCAGGAAGCTCCTTGCCGGAGAGGAGATCAAGAAGACCGGTGAGATGGAGTTCTTCGACTACGACGGCGCCAAGCTGACCGGTGTCACCCTGCCCGGCAAGAAGGGCATCCCGATCTACATCGGTGCCCAGGGACCCAAGATGCTCGAGCTCGCTGGCGAGGTCGGTGAGGGAGCCCTGATCAACGCGTCCAACCCCAAGGACTTCGAGATCGCCATCCCGCTCATCAAGAAGGCGATGGAATCCGTCGGCAAGAAGAAGTTCGATGTCGGTGCCTACACCGCCATGTCGATCGACATGGATGAGAAGAAGGCGCGGAACGCTGCAAAGATCGTTGCTGCATTCATCGCCGCAGGCTCCCCGCCCCCGGTCCTCAAGCGCCACGGCCTTGACCTTGGAAATGTCGAGAAGATCAAGGAAGCCCTTGCTCGCTTCGACTTCAAGACCGTCGGCGGCCTCGTCGGCGACAAGGAGATCGACGCCTTCACCATTGCCGGAACCCCCGACTCGGTCAAGCAGAAGTGTGAGGACCTCACAAAGGCTGGAGTCACCCAGATCATCTTCGGCTCGCCCCTCGGCCCCGACATGGTCAACTCCATCCGTCTGCTCGGCAAGTACATCGTGTAAGGCAGAAGAACCAATCACCACTTTTTTTGCTAGTAGAGATGTTTTTGCCCCTCTTCGCACCCTTTGTAGTTTCGCGTGAGGCCACTCTGCCCGGGGAGAGGGCGGGGCGGGGAACGCCGGCATATCGATTCCAGAGACAGGGGAGGGGGCAAAAAACCCCCCGTCGGCCCCTCCCCCTCGGGAGTATACCTCCCACGGTCCAGTGCATGGGGAGAACCCGAAGAAGGAGCCGGCATGTGGGTTTGCTCTCCCGGAGGCGGCCTTCTCCGGGTATCTTTGCTTCATGGAAAGGTACTCAACCATGGTGCTGCCCTGGAGCGGGGAGCAGAATATCTGCCACGGTTTCGAGGAGAAGTACCGACAGATGAAGGGGAGGCCTCGCAAAGCCAGGCTACACCCCTCATTCCGCGTGATTGTTGGCACTGCACCTTACGCATCAAAACCTTCGAAGATAAGGTGACAATGATGCACTACCCAACGATCTTAGAGGAGTACGTGACAACGAGCACCCGGACCTTCGTCCCGGAAAGTCCGGCAGGGCACCCCGTGAAGCAGTCTTTCACCTACGGTGTGTTCGTCCCGTCCCGGAAGCGGCGTCCCAGGTCCTCAGGGAGAGTCAGGACGACTGGTTCCTGATGCAACCGCTCCATAAACGCCGAGTCGCACATCGAAAAGGTGTTCGGGTTCAGTCTTGATATGATCGAGCAGAAGACCCGATGCCCCCGCTCCGCCGTCCCCGGGGCATCAAAAAAGATCGAAGCGTTGAAGGCGTGCGTCCCGTGGTGCCGGTAGAAGGCGATGACTCTGAGGAGCCCGTCGACCAGCGGCTCGATGTAGGGCTCGAGTTCAGCGAGCGTCGATACCGGCAGGATACCCCGCACCTCCCGCTCACCGAGGGGGACCGGGCTTGCCGACCAGAAGATCTCGTCCTCGAAGAGGAACCGATCTGATCGGCGCTCCTGCTCCATCAGATCGTCCCAGTAGAGGCGGCCGCTCTCAGCGAGGTAACGACGACCACCGGAGATGTAGAGGTCAGCAAGCCGGGAGGGATACCGGTCGGCCATGCCCTGCAGGTGCGGGTGGACGATGCTCGCGCCTGCTGAAGGAAGATAGTTCCAGTTGATGCTCGCATAGCCTGGAGATCGGGCCAGCGCCTCTGCTGTGCCTGATAGAGTGTCAATGAGGGCCTGACGGTCGAACCGGTCGACCACATGATCGGACGTGATCACCGTGACCACGTGGTCCTCAGCGTAGGGGTAGAGATTCGGGAACGTCACGCTCTCCCCACACCGTAGACGGCTGCCGTCTTCGAAGGTCGGTGTGGCGCTGTCTATTGCGTCGGGGCAGAACGGGCAACCTTCGCGGGAGTATGGCATGGCGGGGGGAGCGTTGATCTTCCGCTCGAGTCGAACCGGACTGATCCGGCACCTGATCCCGGTGAGAGACTCCCAGCGGTACTGGATGATCCCGCGTCCCGTCCGGACCTCGTGGATGGTGAACATTGCCCTTCATACTCACGTTAGAGCGACGTCCCTATAATACCCACGCGGGAACAGTGCGCTTCGCCGCGATGGGGTACCACCCGTGCGGATCTCTCCACCAAAAGCCCGGATCGGGTGATTAGGAGGACGATCCTGCTACCGCAACAAGACCCAATAGAGGAGACGCGAAAAAAAAGGAGAAGTGTTGCCGGCTCACTCGGGCTTGCTGATGAGCTGTATCTTTGAGACGATCTCGCCGGTCTTCTTGTGCGGCTTCCGGATGACTGCGTCCATAGCCTTCTCGATCTCACGGGCCTCCTCGCAGAGGACCATAGCCTGACGCATCATCTCGTGGGCGCTTGAGACGATCGGGATGTACTTCTCCCACTCCCTCACCATGAAGCAGCCCCGGACGTTGACCGCGGCGACCTGCTGCGCGATCTCGTAGGCGGCACGGGCCTTTGCGAGCGCGTAGGGGTTGCTGAACTCACCCTCGACCGCCTTGTCAGCGGTCATGACGACCTTTGGAAGTGCGAGGTCCTTGCCCTTCTTGCCTGCCTTCACCTGGTCGATCACCTTGTCAAGCTCCAGCTGCATCTTGCGGTACGCACCGGTGAGGGCGAGCACCTTGACGAGGTTCCCGTTGTAGTCCGCCATCTCGACGGGGTCCAGGAACTCACGGCGGGCACCGATCATGGCATCGGCCTTCATGATGATGTAGCCGAAATCGCTCTCCTTGAGGGCCGTAAACTGTTCCTTCTTGGTGGTGATGTCATCGGTGATGACGACGCAGGGGATCCCGGCCGCTGCAAGGTTCTCACGGGCCTGGGTGGGTCCGGGGAGAACGCCGTTTGGCGACACAACAATACAAAAATCAGGGGCCCATGCCTTCATATTGTTGACCACGCGGTCGATATCCTCTGGCTGCAGTTTCGTCCCGGAGGTCGCCATGAAGGTGATCATATCCTCACGATCGGCGCGCTCATCGAGGAGAAGTTCAGCCATCACACCACTGGCGATATTTCCCAGTTTTGCAATTCCTACTTTAACTACCACTTTAAACACCTCTCAAAATTTGAGAACACGATATTATCGCCGAGTCCTCATATAAACGTTTTGAAATGGCCGCCAACCACCGTACACACAGCGGCGGGGCTGGATACCAGTCCCCCTGCGGTTGATATAGGTCTGCAGGCGCTCTCGATACATGGGACCCCCCCTCACCCCTCCATCCCATGCAGATCCCTATCCAGGCTACCCTGGGAATGACTCCCCTCTGGCAGCGTGAAGGACCTCCCCGCCCCGGACGGCCCGGTTACCGGCTGGGTCTGGATCGGATGTTAAGGAGAAGTGTTTAAATTTAATGTGGTCCTATATATATTTGATGAAACGAGGTCTGCTTACCAGCCGCCAGAGGGAAGTACTGCGGTATCGAAAACAAGGCTTGACGCAGCAACAGATCGCGGATATCATAAAGACATCAAAAGCTAACGTCTGTACCATCGAGAAGGCTGCTCTCGAGAATATCGCTCGGGCGCGTGACACCCTTGAGTTCCTCTACACACTGGACGCTACCCATCTCTGCACGCTCAAGGGCGGTCTCGACCTGCTCAAGGCTCCCGACATCATCTACACCGAAGCCGAAAAGATCGGGGTGAAGGTCAAATACGACACGGTCTCACTCATCAACAGGCTCAGGGATGCCAACCCCGACCGGTTCAGGGGTAGACAGGTCCGCGAGGATGTAGAGGTCTACATCAACGAAGACGGCGATCTCTACTTCGGATGACGCTGCTGCAAAGCCACTCACGACGCGAGATCTCCGGTGAGATCGGGCCGTATGCCGCCCTTCAAGCCTGGGCACCCTCCCCACAGGCCTTCATCCATCCTCGCTCCAGCCCATTTGAGGCTTCCCTGCAAGCAGGTGTTCATCTCCGCAGATCGCCGGGAGATCCGGTGATAAGATTTATATCTCACTTTAAGCAATAGTTAAGAGACCGCTCTGCCCTATCCCGCCAGGATCCAGGGGGGGATTAACACTTTATGTGCCTCCGATCCTTGATATCTCCACGTCATCGCGGCATACGCGAATCGGAGACCCACGGCGGGCCGGTGCAGATGGTACCAAGATAATTCGAAGGTCGAACCCTCCAGATGGAGGGCGATATCGATTGAGGAGTTGTGCTCGTCACAACGGGATGACAGGAGCTGGATCTGATCGAGACGTTGGGCCAACGCCAGTGCAGCGCGCCCGGTTCCAGAGAACATCTCTCCGGAAACGCCAAAGAGTCAGGATCTATTAGCGACGACTGGACACGGACCCGGTGCACGCCGGGGCGGTGGCGGGAGCGATAGGAGAGGATCGTCTCTCCCCCGTCGCCTCCATCCGACTGTTTCCCTTCACGCCGTGCCATGATGGCACGACGTTCGATGTCATGCCCAAGTGGGTTCACCACAATTTGCCCGATCTGCGACCTGCCTCTCCGGCGGGGATCATGCAGTCGGTGCATCAGACTAGTTGCACGAAGGGTTGATTGAAACATGCCGAAGTATAACAGGCCACGCAGAGGATCCCTTGCATACAGTCCAAGGAAACGGGCAAAGAGCCCCGTTCCCAGGTACGGCTCATGGCCGGAGTACACGGGAGCCCCGGCTATACAGGGATTCGCCGGGTACAAGGTGGGGATGACCCACGTCCTCATGGTCGACGACCACAAGAGCAGTCCTACCGTAGGCAGGGATGTGATGGTGCCGGTGACCGTGGTTGAGGTTCCACCCATGCGGGTGGCGGGCGTGCGTGCATACAGCGAAAACACCTATGGAAAGCACGCGCTGACTGAAGCCTGGACGACTGACCTCGATGAGGAGTTATCCCGCCGCATCACCGTCCCGAGGGACCACGATACCGCCGCTGCCCTTGAGGCCATCCGGGAGGCGATCGGTGAAGGCAGGGTCGCAGAACTCTATGCCCTGACCTATACGCAGCCCGGCCACCTCACCGGCGTCCCGAAGAAGATCCCCGACCTGATGGAGATGCGGATCGCTGGCGGAAGCCTTGACGACCAGATCGCCTACGCCGCTGAGATCCTCGGAAAGGAGATCGACATCACCGGGCACTTCGAGGCTGGCGAGTTCATCGATGTGACCGCCATCACCACCGGCAAGGGCACAGAAGGCCCCGTCAAGCGCTGGGGCGTCCAGGTCCGGAAACGGAAACATGCTCGCGGGGGCAAGAAACGCCACATCGGCAACCTCGGTCCATGGCACCCGCACCATGTCAGGTGGCAGGTTCCCCAGTCGGGCCAGATGGGCTACCAGCAGCGCACCGAGTTCAACAAGCGCATCCTAAAGATCGGCACCAACGGCGACGAGATAACGCCCTCTGGTGGATTCCTCCACTACGGGGTTCTCCGAGGCCCGTACGTGCTGATCAAGGGTTCGGTCCCCGGACCGAATAAACGCCTGGTCCGGATACGGCCCGCGATACGGCAGGGAGAACACGTCGTCCGCACGCCGGCGATAAGCTTCGTCAGCGCGCAGAGCAAACAGGGGTGAGCAGCGATGAAGACACAGGTTCGAACACTTACAGGCGAGATCGTCCATGAACTCGATCTCCCGGAGATCTTTAACGAAGACTATAGACCCGATCTCATCAAGCGTGCTGTCCTCGCGCTCCAGAGCACCCGGTTCCAGCCGCATGGGACCGACCCCTACGCCGGTATGCGCACCTCAGCAGAGTCCTGGGGCAGTGGCCGGGGCGTTGCCCAGGTTCCCCGCATAAAGGGCGGCAGCAAGGTTGCCCGGGTGCCGCAGGCAACCGGCGGGCGTGCAGCGCACCCCCCGAAGACCGCAAAGATCCTCGTCAAAGGTATCAACCGAAAAGAAAAGCAGAGGGCTCTCCGATCCGCTATCGCAGCCAGTGCTTCTCCTGACATCGTCAGAGACCGTGGGCACATCTTCGAAGGCGATCTCCCGCTGGTCCTCGAAGACCGGTTTGAGGAGATAACCCGGACGGGCGATGTCATTGCGGCGCTCTCCGCCCTCGGCATCTATGCCGATGTCGAGCGGGCGAAGGCCAGCAAGAAGGTCAGGGCAGGGCGCGGCACCATGCGCGGTCGCCGCTACAAGCAGCGCAAGAGCATCCTCATCGTCACCGGAAGCGAACCGCTCCGGGCGGCCCGAAACCTTGCCGGTGTCGACGCCGTGACGGTTGACCAGCTCAACACCGAGTTGCTGGCCCCCGGCACGCACGCAGGACGCCTGACGATCTGGACGGAATCTGCAATCAAGAGACTGGAGAAGTTCTCATGATACTGAAATACCCGTTCGTTACTGAAAAAGCAGCGATGATGCTCGAAGGCGAGAATAAGCTCCAGTTCATCGTGCAGAGAGACGCCACCAAGCCGGAGATCAAGCGCGAACTGGAATCGGTCTTTGAGCAGGAAGTGAGTGAAGTCCGCACGATGATGACCATGAAGGGCGAAAAAAAGGCCATCATCAGGTTTGCGGACGAGACGGCGGCTGAAGAGATCCTCAGCCGGCTTGGAATCATGTGAGGTGAGTGATAGATGGGACATCGAATTACATCACAGAACCGCGGCCGGGGCGGCCCGACCTACCGTGCGCCCTCGCACCGGTATAAAGCCCGATTACGGCACGCCGGGACGAATACCGCTCCAGCCGTGGGTCAGGTCGTCGATATCGAGCACGACCCGGCACGGCATACGCCGATCGCTCTCGCCAGACTCGAGGACGGCCAGAAGGTCTACATGCTCGCCACCGAAGGGCTCGGTGTCGGGGATACTGTCGCCTGGGGTCCGGGAGCCGAGGTAAAGAATGGAAACACCCTGCCGCTCCGGGAGATCCCGGTCGGGGCATACGTCTGCAACATCGAGGCGCGGCCCGACGACGGCGGCAAGTTCGTCCGCTCTGGCGGCGTTCAGGCCCTTGTCATCGGCAAGGCTGACGACGGTCGGGTCGGCATCCGGATGCCGAGCGGCAAGAACAAATGGTTCAGCGGTGCCTGCATGGCGACCGTCGGTATCGTTGCCGGAGGCGGCCGGGGCGAGAAACCATTCGCCCGGGCAGGAAAGAAATATCTCCACGCCAGGTCCTCTGCGGAGAAGTGGCCCCGCGTCAGGGGTGTCTGCATGAACGTCATCGACCACCCGTTCGGTGGCGGCGGGCACCAGCACTGCGGACGGCCAAAGACCGTCTCCCGTGGGACATCCCCGGGCAGGAAGGTCGGGCATATTGCCGCCCGGAGAACCGGCAAGTGGAAGAAGTGAGGAGGGGTTGAAGCAATGGCAAAGAAGACACAGAGGCGCATGCCGCGGCGGCGTGAAGAGTTCACCTACCGCGGGCATACCATCGAAGACCTGCAGCAGATGACGCTCTCCGAGCTCCTGCCGCTCATGCCGTCCCGGATACGCAGGAGGTTCGAGCGTGGCCTCTCCAGGGAGCACGAGAAGCTGCTCTCCGACATACGATCGGGAGACACGAAGATCCGCACCCACCTGCGCGATATGGTTGTCATGCCCGAGATGGTCGGAAAGACGATCGAGGTCCATAACGGGAAAGAATTTCAGAGAGTGGAGATCCACCCTGAGGCGGTCTTTCACTACCTCGGAGAATTTGCACTGACCCGCAGGAGGGTCTCTCACGGTAGCGCCGGTATCGGTGCGACCCGGTCGAGTAAGTACGTACCACTGAAGTGATGGCTATGGCAAGGACAGGCTATTCAGCAGTGATTGAGGGCGATAACGTCGCTCGCGCAAAGGCGAACGAGCTACCCGTCTCTCCCAAACACTCGATCGAGATCGCCCGGTTCATCCGGGGCATGACCACCGCCGAGGCAAAAGCGTATCTTGCCGACGTGGTCGAGAAGAAGAAGGCCATCCCGTTCAAGCGGTTCAAGCGAAACGTCGCCCACCAGAGGGGCCTTACGGGATGGGCAGCAGGCCGGTATCCTGTGAAGGCCGCGGAGGCCTACATCAGGCTGCTCAATTCAGTCGAGACGAACGCCGAGTACATCGGCCTCGATGCCGAGAATCTCCGGATCGACCATGTCTCCGCCAACAGGGGCCGCATTCTCCGGGCATTCTTCCCACGTGCGATGGGTCGCGCCACCCCGAAACGCAGGGAGACCGTGAACATCGAGATCATCGTGACCGAGGTGATGTAATGGCAATCGAGAAGAAGTTCGTCAGTGAAGGCGTGCGAAACGTCCGCGTCGAGAAGTTCCTCACGAAGGAACTCAAGCGAGCCGGATACGGCGGCATGGATATCACCCGGACACCGCTTGGCACCCAGGTGACCATCTTTGCGGAGAAACCCGGTATCGTGATCGGGAAGGGTGGCAGGCAGGTTCGCCAGCTCACCCAGGACCTTGCCACCAACTTCGATATCGAATCCCCGCAGGTGGAGGTCCAGCAGGTCCAGAACCCCAACTTCAGTGCCCAGATCATGGCAGAGCGGTTGGCAAACGCGCTTGAGCGCGGTTGGTACTTCCGGAAGGCCGGGCAGAGCACGATCCGCCGGGTGATGGAATCAGGCGCACTCGGCTGCGAGGTCATCGTCGCCGGGAAGCTGACCGGTGCGAGATCGCGGACCCAGAAGTTCACCGAGGGTTACGTGAAGCACTCGGGAGAGCCCAGTGAGACGATCGTCGAGACGGGGTACGCCCTTGCGGTCAAGAAGCTGGGGACCATCGGTGTTCAGGTCAAGATCGTCCCGCCGGGCGCGAAGCTGCCCGATACCTTTGAAGTCCTTGAACCGGAGCCGAAGAAGGCTCCGATTCCGGTCCCGGAACCCGAGGAGATCGGAGAGGATGAACTCGATGAAGATCTTGACGCATTCTCAGACGAGGAGTACCAGGAGGAGAGGTAGATGGCAATCTTTCGCGCCCACGAGGTGAGACAGCTCTCCGACATCGAGCTCCTCGAGCAGGAGCAGAAACTCAGCCTCGAGCTGATCCAGGAGCGGGGAAAAGTCAGTGCCGGCGGTGCCACGGAAAATCCCGGAAGGATCCGCGAGATCCGCAGGGCTATCGCACGCATCCGGACCGAGCAGAACGCACGGAGGAGTGCATGATCTCTCCCCGGAACATCCTGCGGCACGAGCTGATCGGCCTGGATGTTCTGGTCGTCCGCGCAAGCAATCCCGGACATGTTGGGGTAGGTGGCCGCATCATCGATGAGACCCAAAATACCCTCACCATCCGGACTGAGCGAGGAGAGAAGCAGATACCAAAGCGGTTCAGTGTATTCCGCCTCCAGCTCCCTGACGGCACAACCGTCGATGTGGACGGCTCGAGCCTTGAGGCCCGGCCGGAGCGGCGGATCACGATGCGCATCAGATAAGAGAGGATAACAGAATGGCACGAAACATTGGGTTAAATGTCCCCATTCCGGAGACGGAATGCGAGGATATAAATTGTCCGTTTCACGGCACTTTGCCGGTACGCGGCCAGGTGATTACCGGCAAAGTCGTGAGCGACCGTATGAATGGCACCGTCGTCGTGGAACATGAGTATCTCCACTACGTCAAGAAGTACAAGCGGTACGAGAAGCGCAGATCCCGATACCATGCTCACAGCACTCCCTGTATCAACGCGAGTGCCGGCGATGTGGTCAGGATCGCAGAGTGCAGGCCGCTCTCAAAGACGAAGAGCTTCGTGGTCGTCGAGGTGATGAAGGAATGAAGGCGATGCAGTCGAAGATTCCGCGTGCACTCGCCACCGGCTCGCGCATCGTCTGTGCCGACAACACTGGTGCACGGCTCGTGGAGATCGTCTCCGTCGATGGCTACCACGGTGTCCGGCGCCGGCAACCCAGCCTGGGTCTTGGCGACGTGGCGACCGTGAGTGTCAAGAAAGGCACCCCCGACATGCGCAGAAAGCTTGAGAAGGCGGTGGTCATCCGGCAGAGAAAGGAGATCCGCCGTCCAAACGGGATCCGGCTCTCATTCGAGGACAACGCCATGGTGCTCATCAACGAGCGCGGTGAACCGAAGGGAACCGAGATCAAAGGTCCCGTCCCCCGCGAGATCGCCGAGAGGTTCCCAAAGATCACCTCCATGGCGACGATGATCGTGTAGAGGTGAAGGAAGAAATGGCACGCACAACCAGCAGACAACCAAGGAAACAGCGCAAAGCGCGCTACAACGCACCAAACCACACCCGGGGCCGGTTCCTCTCAGCACCACTCTCGCCTGAACTCCGCGGGAAATACAACATCCGGAGGGCCCGCGTGGTGAAGGGTGATACCGTGAAGGTGCTCCGGGGAGACTATGCCGATGATGAAGGCATCGTCGACTCCGTGGACGCCAAGGCCTGCAAGGTGATCGTGCACGGCGTTATGGTGATCAAGGCGGACGGGACCGAGGTGCCCCGACCGATTGACCCCTCAAACGTGCAGATCACGAAACTCAACCTGAAAGACAAACTCCGTGAGGAGAGACTCGGAGGCGGAGAGTAATGTCCAACCATCTCAAGCGACTGGTTGCGCCTGAGTCCTGGCGCATCCCAAAAAAGGCAGAGAAGTTCGTCATGAAGACCGCTCCAGGCCCCCACGATGCCGGCGGTCTGCCGGTCGGGGTCTGGCTCCGGGAGCATATCGGCATCGCACAGAACGCAAGCGAGGCCCGAAAGATCCTGCACCAGCGTGACGTCATCGTCAACGGACGGCCATGCAGGGACACCCGGATCGGCCTTGGTGTCTTTGACATCGTCTCAATCCCGAGGCTCGGGAGACACTACCGCATCCAGCTGGACAAGCGGGGCAACCTGATCTCAGTCGAGATTCCGGAAGAGTCTGCAAAGACCCGGCTCTGCAAGATCCAGAATAAGACCACCATCAAAGGCGGCAAGATGCAGCTGAACCTTGCGTACGGTGCAAATATCCTCGCCGACAATACCTACCGGGCGAAGGACTCGATCGTGGTAACCCTCGGCGACCCAGAGACCGGTGAGGGTCGATTCCAGATCATCGACCACTTCCCCTTCACAGAGGGCAACGTGGCCATGGTCGTCGGCGGAAAACACTCCGGCAAGGTCGGTCGGATCGTCGAGATCATCAAGACCGCAAGCTCCGTCCCGAACCGCGTGGTCCTCGTGGACGACTCGGCCGATGAGAGGTTTGAGACCATCGAGGAGTACATCTTCATGGTCGGCCGTTCCGGGATTGCACCTGAACTGGAGGCCTCCATATGAGCGCGATGAAAGAGATCTACATCGACAAGATCATCGTGCACATGGGTGTCGGCGAGAGCGGCGAACGGCTGGTCAGGGCTGAAGAGCTCGTGAAACAGATCACCGGCCAAAAGCCGGTCCGCACCATCGCGAAACGGACCCAGCCGGCGTTCGGCATCAGGAAGGGCGCACCCATCGGGTGCAAGGTCACCCTGCGTCGAGGGAACGCTGAAAAGTTCGTCGAGACCGCGCTCGATATCGTCGACCGGCACCTTGCACCCTTCCAGTTTGACCAGACCGGAAACGTCTCCTTCGGCATCGAGGAGCATACCGACTTCCCCGGCATGGCCTACGACCCTGCGATCGGCATCTACGGCATGGATGTCAACGTGGTGCTTGAGCGCAGAGGTGTGCGGATTGCACGCCGGGCCGTCGGGCGCAGGAGACTGCCGGCCGATCAGAGGGTGAAGAGAGAAGAAGCCATCGCGTTCATGCGCGAACGCTACCGTGTGGAGGTGTGAGGTATGGCAGGAGAGTCTTTAGCAGAGAGGGCGAAGAAGTTTGGCCGTGGTGCGAACGAGTGTCGCATATGCGGTCGGAAACAGGGCCTTGTGCGCAAATACGGCATCTACTTCTGCCGCCAGTGCTTCCGCGAGTGGGCGAGCAAGATGGGCTTTAAGAAGATGGACTGAGGGTGAGAGATATGGCACGACTAAATCCAATCGCTGATGCGATGAGTGCAATCAAGAATGCTGGCGACGCCGGGCGGAGCGAAGTCATCGTCGAGCCTGCCAGCAAGGTGTTGGGCTCAATGCTTCGCGTCATGCAGGAAAACGGCTTTATCGGTGGCTTTGAGTTCATCGACGATGGCCGTGGCGGCCAGTTCCGGGTCCAGCTCACCGGGATGATCAATAGATGCGGCGCCATCACCCCCCGGTACGCGGTGGGAATGGCCGATATGGAATACTGGGAGTCGCAGTACCTCCCCGCAAAGAACTTCGGTATCCTCATCGTCTCGACCTCGAGGGGAGTCCTCTCCCACGAGCAGGCCCGGGGCGAGGGTATCGGCGGGCAGCTGCTGGGATATGTCTACTGACGGAGGGAGATTGCGTATGGGTATAACGAGGAGAGTCGAGATCCCTCCAAACGTGGACGTCACGCTCGAAGGCAGCCTTCTCACAGTGACCGGGCCGAAGGGCACACTTTCCCGCGATCTGCGGTTCCCGCAGATCGATGTCACGCTTGAGGATGCCGAGATCGTCATATCGACGGCATCTGACAGGAAGCGGTTCCTCGCCATGAGCGGCACCCTTGAGGCCCACGCCAAGAACATGATCCGGGGTGTCATCGAGGGGCACGAGTACCAGATGAAGGTGGTATACAGCCACTTCCCGATCCAGCTGAAACAGCAGGGCGATCGGATCATGATCAGCAACTTCCTTGGCGAGAAGCAGCCCCGGGTGGCAAAGATCCTCGAGGGAGTCACCGTCAAGATCGGTAACGATGAGTTGACCCTCACCGGCATCGATAAGGAGAACGTGGGCAATACAGCCGCGAATATCGAGCACGCGACCAAGATCACGAAACGTGATCCCCGGGTGTTCCAGGATGGCATCTACATCACCGAGAGGGCGTGAAGAGGATGGACGAGAGAAAAAGATTGATCCGCATCCGCACCCGGCAGAACAAACCTGACTTCAAGAGGCGCGGACTCCACCGCAAGGCGAAACTGGCCGATGTCTGGCGGCGCCCGCGCGGGCTCCAGAGCAAACAGCGTCGACAGTTCCGCGCAAAAGGCGTGCTCCCCCGGCCAGGATACGGGAGCCCTGCTGTGGTCCGCGGTCTGCACCCGAGCGGGTATGAGGAGGTGCGGGTCTTCTCACCGGCAGACCTTGCCGGGCTGGACCCTGACCTCCAGGCTGCCCGGATCGCCGGATCAGTAGGAAACAAGAAACGTGGAGAGATCCAGATGCGGGCCATGGAGCTGGGACTCAAAGTGCTGAACGCAAGAGACCTTACCCCAACAGTCCCCGAGTCCGTTGAAGACGAAGAAGGAGACGAGGAGGTGTATGAGGATGAGTGATCTCGTCAACCAGAGACGGATGGCTGCCGCCATTCTCAAGTGTGGGATAAACCGCGTCTGGTTTGATCCCGGCCGGCAGGCCGACATCGAGATGGCTATATCCCGAGAAGACCTGCGCGAACTCATCGCGGGTGGCGCGATCAAGGCCCGTGCTGTGAAAGGAAACAGCCGGGGCCGGGCACGTGAGCGTATGGCAAAACGAGCCTATGGTCACCAGAGAGGTCCCGGCAGAAGAAGGGGCGCCGCTGGGGCTCGCCGTCCAAGAAAGAAGGTATGGATCGGAAAGATCCGGGCACAGCGCCGGACCCTGCGTGAGATGCGGGATGAGGGCAGGATCGACAGGGGTCTTTACCGCCTGATGTACCGGCGGGCCTCTGGCGGCCAGTTCCGGAGCGTGGCACACCTTACGGCGCACGTCGAGATGGTGGAAGGGAGGTCGAGATAATGGCAACCGGCCCAAGATACTTTGTGCCCTTCCGGAGAAGGCACGAGGGCAAGACTGACTACTACCAGAGGATGTCGCTCCTGGCGTCAGGGACACCCAGGATGGTCGTCCGGAAGACGAACCGGCAGATCATCGTGCAGCTGGTCGTCCCCGGAGATGAGGGAGACCGCACCCTGGTGGCTGCGTACTCTACCGAGCTTGCCGGTTACGGGTATGAGGGATCGACCGCAAGCACCCCGGCAGCCTACCTGACCGGGATGCTGTTTGCGGTCAGAGCGCTCGCTGCAGGACACGATAGTGGCATCCTGGATATCGGGCTTGCCCGGGCAAAGCCCGGAGCCCGTATCTTTGCCGCCCTGAAAGGAGCGGTGGACGGAGGTTTCGATATTCCCTATGGCGAATCGATCCTCCCTGATGAGGAACGGCTCAAAGGTGCCCATATCGCCGGGTATGCCCCTGAACGGGCAGAGAACCTGGTGGCGAATGTAGAGGCTGTGGCTCTGGCCATTAAGAAGGAGCTGGTGTGACAATGGCATACGTACAGGAAGAATGGATTCCGCTCACCGGTCTCGGGCGAATGGTTGCCGCAGGCGAGATCACCAGCATCGATGAGGTGCTTGCGAGCGGAAAACCGATCAAGGAACCCCAGATCGTCGATCTCCTTCTCCCCGACCTGGAGGACGAGGTGCTGGACATCAACATGGTCCAGCGGATGACAGACTCGGGCCGCCGTGTGAAGTTCCGCGCCATCGTGGTGGTCGGCAACCGAGACGGGTATATAGGGTTCGGTCAGGCGAAAGATGCCCAGGTCGGCAACGCTATCCGGAAAGCGATAGACGATGCAAAGGTGAGCATCATAAAGGTCCGTCGGGGATGCGGGAGCTGGGAGTGCGGTTGCGATACCAGGCACTCGATCCCGATCGAGGTCACCGGCAAGGCAGGCAGCGTCCGGGTGACGCTGAAGCCTGCGCCACAGGGTATCGGCCTTGTGACCGGGGATACACCAAAAAAGGTCCTGCAGCTTGCAGGGATCAAGGATGTCTGGGCCCTCAACCGGGGGCAGACCCGGACGACCATCAACTACGCCAAAGCGACATTTGAAGCGCTCCGGCAGACGAACATCGTCCGGGTGGGAGGGAGTGAGTGATGTACGCGGTAGTGCAGGTGCGCGGCGTGGTCAAGACCAACCGTGAGATCAGGGATACCCTCAAGATGCTCCGCCTCCACCACATCAACCACTGTGTCCTCGTCCCCGATACCCCGGCGTACCTGGGCATGATCCGCAAGGTGAAAGACTATGTGGCGTATGGTGAGGTTGACCCGGAAACCCTGGCAACTCTCCTGCGCAACCGGGGCAGACTGACCGGGGATGAGCGGTTGACCGACGATTACGTCCGTGCGCATACCCCGTACGCTGATATCGGCGAATTTGCAGCGGCGCTCTGCAGAGGGGAGGTAAGTCTCCGCGATCTGGCAGATGTCAAACCGGTGCTCCGTCTGCACCCACCGCGAAAGGGCTATAAAACAATCAAACGAACCTTTCAGCAGGGTGGAGCTCTCGGCTATCATGGATCCCAGATCAACGATCTTCTCTATAAGATGAGGTGAGACTGATGCCCGTAAACAAGAGATCGAAATACAGGGGCTCACGGACTTGCGGCGGCGGCACGCACAAGAACAGGCGTGGCGCCGGCAACAGAGGTGGGCGCGGTAGAGCCGGGCAGCGGGACCACCGCTTCTCCCACTTCTACCTGAAGGGGGAGGTATCTAATGGGAAGCATGGGTTTGTCAGCAAGACTTCCGTGCCGGTACCTGCCCTTGATGTCGGAGTGATCGACCAGATGGTCGAGATATTGCTCCAGGAAGGGCTTGCCACCCAGGAGGGCGACCTTATCACCCTCGACGCCGCTGAGCTTGGCATCGATAAGGTGCTCGGTGGTGGAAGGGTCACACGGAGATTGAATATCTCTGCGCAGGCGTTTTCAGAGCGAGCTCGGGCAAAGATCGAGGAGATGGGCGGTCAGGTAAAGACCGCCTGAATTTTTTTCTGGTGAAATTATGGGAGATCTGCTGGATAGATTTGAACCCATCCTTGCAGCGATGCCTGCAGTCAGAAGTCCAGAGGGGCACGTTCACTTCAAGAACAAATTGATGTGGACGCTTGCGATCCTGCTCCTCTACTTCGCGTTGACAAACATCAATATCTTTGGACTCTCTCCAGAGTCGCAGGATATATTCGGGCTGTGGCGAGCCTTGCTTGCCGGTGCGAGCGGTTCGCTCCTGCATCTCGGTATCGGGCCGATCGTCACCGCGTCGATCGTGCTGCAGCTGCTCAAGGGTGCTGACATCCTGCGGATCGATACAAGCGAAGCGCGTGGCCAGGTCATGTACATGGGCCTGCAGAAGATGCTCATCTTCGTGATGATCATCATCGAAGCGCTACCTATGGTTGCGAGCGGTCTGATGATGCCCGATCCACTGGTAGCGGCGGAACTCTTCGGCGGGAACATGTTCGTGGTCTCGCTCCTGATCTTCATCCAGCTCTGCATCGGCGGACTCCTGGTGGTGTTGATGGACGAGGTCGTCACCAAGTGGGGTGTCGGTTCAGGCGTGGGGCTCTTCATCGTTGCGGGGGTCTCCCAGGGTCTGGTGAACGGATTCCTGAACTGGCAACCGGGCACCGATCCATTCCCGATCGGGTTCTTCCCGAGGCTGGTCGCCATCGGTTCATCGGGAGCGAGTTTCCTCGAGTATTTCGGCACGGATGTGCTCGCCCTCGTCACGACGGTCATCATCTTCCTGGTGATCGTCTATGTTGAATCGACCCGGATTGAGATCCCGCTTGCGCATTCCGCCGTCCGAGGGGCCAGAGCGCGTTTCCCGGTGAAGCTCATCTACGCGAGTGTTCTGCCGATGATCCTTGTCCGAGTCCTGCAGGCGAACATCCAGATGATCGGGATGCTCCTCTCCAACGCCGGGATCACGATCCTCGGCGCGTTCCATGGACAGCAACCGATCAACGGCCTCATGTGGTACATCGCACCGATCAACAGTCCTCAGGACTGGATGTGGTGGATCATCGATCTCGGGCATGCGCCCTGGGAGATCATGCTACGGATGGGGATCGATATAGCGGTCATGGTGTTCGGCGGCGCGCTCTTCGCGCTCTTCTGGGTCAAGACCGCGGGCCTCGACTCAAAGGACGTAGCCCGGCAGATCCAGATGAGCGGCATGCATATCCCCGGCTACCGGCGGAACATCCAGGTGCTCGAGCGGTACCTCGACCGGTATATACCACGGATCACCATCATCGGCGGTGCGTTCATCGGGATCCTCTCGGTCGTCGCGAACCTCTTTGGTGTCATCGGTGCGGTCGGCGGGACGGGGCTCTTGCTGGCGGTGAGTATCACCTACCGGCTCTACGAGGAGATCGCGAGTCAGCAGATCATGGAGATGTATCCGTTCATGCGGTCGTTCTTCGGGATGGAGTGAGTCTGGGAGGATTTTTCTCCTCCCCGAACCCTCCCTGACCGCATCAATCTTGAAAAAAGTTATCCCTCTGGCAGGGGTTTATCTTTGCTGTGGATCATATTCTAATAGAAGTGATGGAGATGGGGAAGAAAGTCGTCGTGACAGGGGTTCCCGGTGTCGGGAAGACCACTGTCATCAACGGTGCGATGGAGAAGCTTGCGGCCGAAGGTATCACGTACGAGGCCGTCAACTTCGGCACGTTCATGTTTGATGTGGCCTGTACGAAGAACCTGGTCTCGGACCGCGACGAGATGCGCAAACTCGGGAAGGATGACCAGAAGCACCTCCAACAGGTCGCGGCCTCAGAGATCGCTGCTATGAGCGCTGATGCGAACATCATCATCGACACCCATAGCAGCATCAGCACCCCGGCTGGGTTCCTGGCTGGGCTGCCTGAATGGGTGCTCCGGGAGCTTATGCCCGATGTTATCGTGTTGGTGGAGACCGACCCTGACCAGATCCTGATGCGTCGGCTCAGTGATGCCTCAAGGGTCCGTGACATGGAAGGGGCTCGATCGATCGCCGGACACCAGGAGTTCAATCGTGCCATCGCCGCAGCGTATGCGATGTACACCGGATGCACCATCAAGATCGTCGGGAACGACAACCACCTGCTCGAACACGCTATCGACGATCTGGTGAACGTTTTGAGGTAACCCGATATGGTTGACCTGAAGAAGCACGGCCCAACGATCGCACTCCTCTTTACCATGCTGGTGATGCTCTCCTATGGTATCGGGGGGGTGCGGGAGACGGTCGGTTCGGTCATGAACATCCTGCTCGGGCCATTCATCGACGTTCTCGGTGTGCCGTTCTTCGTCGTGATCATGATCCTCTCGAGCATAACGGGTCTGTACTCGTCGCTCGTCCAGAAGTACACAATCGACTACGAGAAGATGCAAGAAGTTCAGGCACGGGCGCGGGTCTTTCAGAAGGAGTTCCGGGAGGCCCAGCTTGCCGGGGACGAGAAGCGGATCAAGAAGCTTCAGGGGAGGCAAGAGCGGATGATGCAGGATCAGCTCGATATGTCGAAACAGCAGTTCACCCCGATGGCGATCATCCTCCTACTGACGGTGCCGATCTTCTTCTGGCTCCTCTTCAGGCTTCCTCGGGCTGGGGCTGAGATGACTATGACTGTCGCAAACGGTATCGTGATGCCCTTCATCGGGGCCGTCAGCCTCTCTGAGATTGCGTTCTTCATCATACCGGCCTGGATCTTCTGGTATATGATCTGCTCGCTTGCCATCAGCCAGGTGATCAGGAAGTCGCTCAATATCGGGGGAATTTGATGCGGATAACCGTCAGCGGTCCCCCGGGGAGCGGCACCACGTCGCTTGCCCGCTACATTGCTGAGAAGTACGATCTCGAGTTCATATCCGCAGGCGAGGTCTTCCGCAGGCTTGCCCGGGAGCACGGTATGGATCTTGCCGAGTTCGGGCGTCTCGCGGAGAGCGACCCCTCGGTCGACCGGATGATCGATACCCGGCAGAAGGAGATCGGGGAGGCTTCAGAGGGGATCGTCGTCGAAGGAAGGCTCTCGGGCCGCATGATCGAGAATGCTGATCTCAGGATCTGGCTTGCGGCATCATTCGAGTGCCGGGCAAAGCGGATCGCGGGACGGGATGGGATGGATGAAGCGGGGGCGCTGGCCTACACCAGAGGCCGGCAACACTCGGAGGCCACCCGCTACCGGACCTACTACGATATTGACATAGGCGATCTCTCACCATATGACCTTGTTCTTTCATCAGAGACTTTCGGTGTCGATGCCCTCGGCGCGATCGTCGATGTGGCGATAGCGTACCTTCAGCGGCAACAAAGCGATCTCTCGAGCTAAATCTCCGGGGTCAGTATATGCCTGGATGAGGCGGAGAACCACCTGGATCCGTTACCGCCTCCTCTCCTTTATCTTCTTGATCCGTCGGAGTCGCACGATATCCTGCCGCTCCATCTCTTCGCGGTGGCTCTCGATGAACCGACGCAGTTCAGCAAGCTCGGGGATGACCTTGAACTCGAGTGCGTTCACGCGCCTCCTGGTCCCTTCAATCTCGTCGAGGAGCCTTATGATCATCCCGTCCCGTTCAGCGGTTGCGATGATCTGGGAGAGGAGATCCTCATAGGCATCGGCGGCATCGTCGATGGCAGCCGAGGTTGCGAGGATGCCATACCCCCGCTCTATGAGTGCCTTCTTCACCATGAGAGGCTCCAGTTCGGGGAGGCGTACCCCGAAGACATTCTTGTAATCTGTCGTGTAGGTCGGGACGGCCTCTACGGAGAGCGCTGCAAGAAGCACCCCGGTCGCACCCTCCATCATGGTGGCGATTGCCGCCATCTCCCGGGCCCTCGCATACTTTTCTTCGAGGATCCTGCGTTCGCTGGCGGCCTGATCTGTGATCTTGATGAGTTCAAGCATCATCCCATCGAGTTTCATCGATAAGAGTCGGTGCACTCGCTCAGCAAGCGCCATACGCCGCTTGACTATCATCAGGCCGGATCGAGTGGGTTTTATGTCGCTGGACGCCATGATGCATTCTCTCCTACAGAACTATGTACGGCCATATCCGCTCGGGCGGAAGGTCGAATGCTTTTCCCCGCGCGATCGCTCGTAGGTTTGCAACTTCGTATCGTTTCCGTTCCAGGTAGGCGAGCATCGGGAGGACCGAGAACGAGTGGAGGCGGGAGAGACTCTCAAGTTCTCTGAGCCTGATGCGGGTGATCGCCATCACGATCTCATGGACCGGCCGCAGGTGTTGGTGCCACCGCTGCCAGATGAGATCCGCAGCATCCCTGCTGGAAAAACCCGGATCGTGCCTGAGTTCGCGCACCGCCCGGGCCAGGGTAGGGGCGATATTGGTCTGCAGAAGGATGCCTGTGAACACCTCCTCCGTCTCAGCATGGTAGAGTCGCCGGAAGATGTCGATGGGGATGCGGCCACCCGGGATCATGGTCCGGTCGACGGTCGTGATGTCGCATACCTCTTCGCCGCAGTGGAGTCGGAGGAGGTTTTTCATGTTGGTCATGTCGATCTCGAACCTGAGGTAGGTGTTCAACTCTGCGCATCCACTACACCCAGACGCAACAAGGTTGAGCAACCCAGCATAGTACCTCATGTAGAGTCTGTTCTCAATTCTGGCAAACGCGCCCGGTTCTCCACAGATCTGGTAGTATTCCTCCAGAACCGGGTAGAGCCGCCAGCCTCGGAGGGCGTCGAACGCCTCATCGCAGGTCGTGAGGCCCAGAAGGTGGTCAAGGAGGGATCTGTCGAGTTCCCCTGCAGGGACCAGGAGATCGCGGATATGCTGCCGGGGAAGGTCAAATGTCGTGCCCCGGAGGATCGCCATGACGTTTGCGATGTCCCATCGGGCGAGGTACTCCCCGGCCAGGGTGTACAGCTCCCCCGTAGCGATCGTCATGGCATGCTGGAACGACCGCGCCAGGTTGCGGTTCGCTGCCACCTCTATGAGGCGTGCGCCAGAATAGTCGGCTACCAGCTCCATAATCTCCTGGTAGTCCTCCTGTCGCCCGAGGTAGGTGACGACCCCTGGTACGCTCATCTGCATGATACGGCGGTAGTCTTCACGGGAGAGGAGTTTTGTCCTGCGGATCCGGAACCGGGTGCAGGCATAGACACGCGATGGAGAGATCAGGCCTGGCAGGGACATGTACCATTCACATTGGCGCAGGTTCCATAAAATGCATGGTTGTAGGGAGCGGTCAGGGGTAGCCGATCTGGCGCATCCCGGAGGGAGGGGAGTCTCAGTGATGCCGTGCCTGGTAACCCTGTTCATATACCGACCCTGCGGTTCAGGTCCCCCCTCGATCACGCCTCTACCAAACCCTCATCACCTGCCACCTCCCAATCATGTACCCAATGGCTTTGACGAAGCGGATCATCCCCTGCCTGGACCTCAAAGACGGGCGGGTGGTCAAAGGCACGCATTTCGTCGGTCTGCGCGATGCGGGCGATCCTGTCGAGCTGGCCCGGCGTTACGACGAACAGGGCGCTGACGAGGTTGTCTTCCTCGATATCGCGGCATCAAAGGAACGTCGGGATACCATCATCGACGCCATCCAGCGGGCGGCAGACGATATCTCCCTCCCGCTCACTGTCGGTGGTGGCATCAGGACGACCGACGACATGCAGCAGATTCTTCTGGCCGGCGCTGATAAGGTGAGCATCAACTCAAGCGCCGTCCAGGACCCGGGCCTGATATCCCGGGGCGTCGAGCGATTCGGTGCCGGGTGTATCGTCGTCGCGATGGATGTCCGGCGAAACTACCGCATGGAGCCGGGGAGAACTCCCATCCCTCTCGCCGACGGGCGGGAGTGTTGGTACGAGGTCGTGACCCATGGAGGGAGCCGGGCCACGGGGCTTGATGCCGTCGCCTGGGCCTGCGAAGTCGAGGAGCGCGGGGCCGGCGAGATCCTCCTCACCAGCATGGAGGCCGACGGGACGAAGGAGGGATTTGATATCCTCATCACAGCAGCGGTGACAGGTGCGGTCAGCATCCCCGTCATAGCGAGCGGCGGTGTGGGCACGCTCGAGCATTTCTATGCAGGGTTTACAGAAGGAGGGGCCGACGCCTGCCTTGCGGCAAGCGTCTTTCACTACGGTGAGCTCACCGTCCGCCAGGTGAAGGAGTATCTGGCAGGGCGGGGTATCCCGGTACGGCTCTGAGGTCGAGCGCGAACGCCGCCACCGGATGCTCGAGGTCGAATGCGTTCAGGACCGTGGGGTGGATCTCTCCAAATACGCCAACAACTCTTTTGCCGACAACGATATCGCCTCGGCGGCCGTCGATGAATGCGGGGTCCACCGATTCAGTGACCGCATAGGAGAGTGAGACCTCTCGGCAGAAGACGTCCACCGCCGCGTACGCCTCAGAGAAGTCAGCGGTTGGGTGGATGCTGACCGCAGCCATCTTCTGGTAGGTGGCGCAGTCCTCGACCACATCCCCTATGGCAAAGAGTCTCTGCGGGAGCTCGCGGTGTTTGTTTGCCTGGAGCATCTCCATGAGCAGTGCGAGGAGGTCTGTCCTGACCACGGTCTGATCTTCGCTGATCGGGTGGAGCAGTCGCAGGGTCCCGGGCAGGGGTTCTCGCCGCATACTCTCGTAGAGGACCCGATCGCTTGTGAGGGTGAAAGGTATCATCTCCAGGTAGCCGAGACCGACCATCACCGCCCTCACTGCCCGCGCGATGGCCGTGGTCGGGTGCTCCTCAGCTACGGTAGAGGTTGCCGGGAGGGTTGCATCGAAGTTCTCGATACCGTAGGCGATTGCCACATCCTCAAATATGTCCCAGTCGTGGAGTATATCGGCCCGGTAACAGGGGACGAGAACCCTGATCCAGGAGTTCCCGTCTGGTTCGGCGCCGAACCGCATCCTCTCAAGGAGCCGTGCTATATCCTCGGGGGAGAGGGGGAGCCCGAGGAGGGATGCACATTCCTTGGCGGAGACGCACCGTTCTGCCGGTGCAAGCGTGGGCATCACCTCGTCACCGATGGTGACCGTCTCGATAGACGCCCCGGCCTCGGCGAGCGCGGTGCATATGATGTTCGTCGCGGTCATCACCGCTCTTTTATCGGTGCCGGTGCAGTCGAGCAGGATGTTCTTCGTCGCTGTCGTGACCCGGGTCAGTTCACCGTTGATGATCGGTGGGAAGGAGAGCACTCGATCGCTCGCATCGACTATCAACGGGAACTTGGAGAACCTCTCCACCAGGTGGGCGTAGTCTCGGCCCTTCGGATGATCGGTGAGGATCTCATCGAGCGTCATATCCCGGTCAAAGTCCAGCGGGACGAACGAGCGACTCCGCGGCGAGGCCATGTAGTGGAAGGGCGGCGTGATCGTATCGAGGTCGTGGACGCCGATCGCCACCTTACCCCGCCCGCGCCCGACAGCCCAGTGGAGAGCTTCCTGGAGGCCCATCAGGCTCTCGATCGCCTCTTCATCGAGATCAACGTTCCGGATCACCGCTGACCCGAGGTACGGCCTGATGTCGGCAAGCCCGGGATCGATCGAGAATGCGATACCTGAGGGATGGACGGTGTAGATCGGCAACCCTTCCTCGATCCCAAGGAATCCGCGCATAGCCCGGGCAACACCCTCGGCCGAGTAGAGATCGGGGCGGTCCGGGAAGAACTCGACGTCCACGTGATCCTCCTCGATCCGCTCGATATCTGCACCGATCATCGGGATGCGTTCGATTAACGTCTGCCGATCGGTCCCGGTCAGCCGTTCCATGTAGCGGTAGGCAAGCGGTATGATCGCCATATCACCGCCTCCCGCTGTAGGTGGGCGTATCGCGGATCCACTCGACGTCGCTCCGATAGAGATGCCTGAGGTCCCGGAGTCCGAGCCGGAGCATCGCCACCCGACTGATGCCGAGCCCCCACGCGAGCACCGGGTGCTCGATCCCGAGGGGTGCGGTCACCTCCTGGCGGAAGATACCTGCCCCCCCGAGCTCGACCCAGCCAAGCCCATCGACGTGGACCTCAGGCTCCACGGAGGGTTCGGTGTAGGGGAAGTAGCCGGGGCGGAACCTGACCATCTCAAAACCCATCTTCGCATAGAACTCCTTTAAGAACCCGAGAAGATGGGCGAAGTTGACACCCTCGTCCATGACGACCCCCTCGAGCTGCTCGAACTCAGCGAGGTGGGTGGGGTCGGTCGCCTCCCGCCGGTAGACCCTGCCGATGCAGAACGCCTTCACCGGGGGGTCTGGGTGCTCCACCAGGTGCTGGATGGAGAGGCTCGTTGTGTGAGTCCGGAGCACACACTGCTCCGCCTTCGCGGCGCTCCAGGCCCCACCCCAGCCGGTGGATGAGGTCTCCCCTCCGTGTTCATGCATATCGCGAACACGCTCATACCCCTCCGGGAGCGGCCAGCGCTCACCGAGGAAGAAGGTATCCTGCATCTCCCGTGCCGGGTGGTCCTGCGGCTGGAAGAGGGCATCGAAGTTCCAGAACGAGCTCTGCACGATTCCCCCTGCGATCTCGGAAAATCCCATGTCGAGGAGGACGCGGCGCATCTCATCGAGGAGGCGCTGATAGGGGTGGGTCTTCCCCGGATAGGCACGCTTTGGGACCTTTGTCACGTCGTAGCGCCGGAGGGGGAGATCCCTCCACGCGCCCGATACGATCTGGTCGCGGGTGAGTGTGCCCACCTCCGCCTGCAGGTCAAGCCCCCGGGCAAGGACTTCCCGCCCCTGAGGAGTTATAGAGACGGTGTAGGCAACCGCCTCCACCTCCTGCACGAGCCCGCGCCGGAGGAGATTGAAAACCCCCTCCCCGCCGGTGACCGCGCCATTCTCGCTTACCTGAGCGAACGTGACTTCGTCGGGCCCGGGTGTGGCATTGCCGGTCTTCCGCACGATCCCGTTCTTGATGACAACCCAACCCTTCTTTCGCATCCAACCGATCGCTATCCTTGCAAGCGGGTGCGCCTGCAGATCCCGCATGGGGATCTCGTCATCAAAACTCTCAAGCACCTGCCGCTCGGGCAGGCCTCTGCCGGCGTAGGTCTGCCCCTCCTCCGTCAGGGTATACCGCCGGGAGACGTGCTTCTCCACATCTACGAGCCGGCGCTCACGGGCGAGGTTTGCGTACTGTATCACTGCCTCCTGGCGGGTATCCATCAGGTCCGCAAGGGTGGCCGCATCGACCGAACCCACCGGCTCCAGGGCAACCAGGAGCCTCTTCTCATTCAGCGTCAGGTCCATATCACATCCCATCTGCAAGGTGCTCTACTGCATCCATTCTATCCCTAAAGTCTGCAAGGAACGCCTGCACGCGCTCCCATGTCTCTTTCTTGCACTGTCCGCAGGTCATCTCGCCGCTCTCGCATCGCTGGCGCAGGTCGGCGAACTCCTCATCATCCTCGAGCATGTGAAAGAGGTTCAAGAGGTAGACCGAGCAGCGATCCGGCTCCCCGCCGAGACGCCGCTGTTCTTCAAGCGTCATCCGCCCCCCGGTCATCGCCGCCATGACCTTCTTCCGGACCGAGGCCTCGGGTTCGTAGAATCCGAACAGGCTCTCCGGAACACTGCTTGACATCTTGCCGCCCTGGAGCCCTGGCATAAATATATGGTAGGTCGAGGAGGGGAGGTAGAATCCAAATCCACCATGCGTTATCTCGATATCGCGGACGACGTCATCCACCCGGGCATACGGTTGACCGGTGATATCCACATGGCCCGTGTACTTCTTCGAGCCCGGAAAAGCCCGGTGAACGGCTCTGAGGGCCGTCTCTGGAGCGTTTTTTGAGCGGACGCTGATGTGATCGCAGCGGTCCTCGACCGTGAACATCCGGAGCTTGTGGGTCACATCCCGGGTGAGCCGGATGTGGGGATCCTGGTCGAGGCCGACCGGGACGACCGTGGGGGCAGGCCCGAGATCGAGCTGCGGGAAGAGGATGTCGCCCACCTGGGTGGCGACGCTCATGGCGTGGGCAAGCGATGTCTCCGGCTCAAACCCGTATATCGCTGAGAGCTCCGAGAAGTTCACCTTCGTGGAGGCCTCAAACGCAAGATCTTTCAGGCGCTCATTCCTGCTCTGGTAGTAGGTTGTGCCGTGGAAACCGAGGGCGTAGAGGGCCTTGAGGTACTCCCGACCGAACTCCCGACACTTCTCCCACGATATCCCGCGAACCGCGTGGGCTTCCCGATCGGCGATGGCCACATAACCGTTCCCGCCCTGCTGGACGTGCCAGACGACCTCTTTCATGACCATCAGGTGCCCGAGGTGCGGGAGGCCTGAGGGCATGAACCCGGTCAGGACATGGAACGGGGTGCGGTTCCTGATAGCATCGGCGATCAACTGGTAGTCACGGTGCCCGACGACGACACCCCTGCGGATAAATGGCGGTATCTCGGGAAGCCTCCGCGCGACCTCACCGATAGGTTCGATGCCGAACCCGGCAAAGAGCCTATCCACATCGACGGTCTGGTTACTCGACCAGGGATTCATTCCGGATTGCATAGACTGGCGCTCACAGTTTAATTCTCGCGAACTCGACGTACCTGATATCAGTGTTGTATATGCAGGCAAACAACATCTTCTTTTTGACACTGTGAGCGAGCCTGACCGAGCGGGAGACAGCGCTCATCGGTATGGAAGCCCCGGGCGCAATGGCGTGGGCGAGCATCTCGGAATGGGTCTTCTTCCCGGAGTAGACGCGATAGTGGTGGCCGAACTTGTAGCCGGTCCTCGGGATGTAGCCTTTATCCCTGAGGTCTGAGAAGACCTGCTCTTTTTCGCGGATCTCGATATCCTTCTCCGCCGCCATATCGAGGAACTCTTCAGTGGTCATCGGTTCGCCGTCCCGCGTGATCGTGAGACACTGTCTGCGCGCAAGGTAGATCGACTCGACCGGGCGGAGGAGGAGCCGTTCCGGATCAAGCCGTTTCCCGTACCACCCCTCTTCAAGTGGAGTCCCCGGCGGAAGGTGGGCCAGAGCGTAGGTCCCAAAGAGCGTGGCCTGCACCGGTTCGCTGCACGTGGCCGGCTCCCCGATGGGGGTGAGATCCTGTACCCGCACCTCGTAGTAGGTCAGTTCGTCCTCGTCATCCACGACCGCGAGGAGGTACTGTTTGCGCATATTGATCGCAGTGAGCACGTCCCGGCTCAGGTGGTCGAAGTCGATGAGGTCTCGCTCAGAGAGGACGCGGATCAGGTACTGGGACTTCCCGGTACCGGGTTTGTGACCACGGCGGAAGACGCGGAAGTCGTGCGGTCCGGGCTGGATCACGTAGCCCCGCTCGCGGATATCGCGGTAGACGAGGTATCTCCGGATAAAGTTCGGCTGACCTGCGAAGAGACCGAGCAGGGTGTCGTAGCTGAAGTCCTTCACCTCGATCTTATCTCTCTCCATGAGGTAGAGCGCCTCTTCAGGAGCAAGGCGAAGACCGGTTCTCTCCACTCGCCCATATCCCCCTTGCTCATAAAGTGTGCGCCCTTTGGTACCGAGGCGCACCCAGGTTCCGTCGAATGTCGCCAACACGTGCTAGAGCTATAGGGGTTTAGTCTTCATTAAGGGATTGTCGCCTGCGCCGTCTCTGCAGGGACGGCGGGATCAGTATGTTTTTTGCGTGCTGCATCACACCAGCTATCGATTCCATGATGGGAAAGAACCGATGCCTCCGGTATTCGCCGGTCCTGGTGATCATGGCGGCGCTGCTCATCACTGCTGTGCCGCCGGTTGCGGCTGCCTCTGCTACGGAAGCCGCCCCATCGATCACCTGGAACGCGACGTTCTCGCCGGAGGAGAACAGTAAGTTCGATGCCGTTGCAGAGACGGCGGATGGTGGTTATATCGCACTCGGTTCCGCCCTCACGACGGTCTTTGGGGGCAAGGAAGACCTGTTGCTCGTAAAGGTGGATGACCAGGGTGGCGAGATGTGGATACAGAGGCTACCTGACATGCAGGCCGCCTCTGTCGCGGAGACCGCTGACGGCGGCTATATCATCGGTGGGTATACCGTCTCGGCGGCTGCATCGGAGGAGAACCACTCCTACCAGGGCACATCATTCCTGATCAGGACCGATACCGATGGGGAGGTTATCTGGCAGCAGACCCTGCCCGGGGAGAAGATCTCAGCAGTCCGGCCGACCGCTGACGGCGGCTACATCGTCATCGGGTGGCTCTGGAACCCGCCCGGATCGGCCGACGACACGACGGCGGTTGCCACGAAGACCGATGCCGGTGGCACACCGATCTGGAATAAGACGTTCCCGGCCGCCGCCGCGAACGCAGGGATTGTGACCGCCGACGGTGGCTGTATCATCGGTGGCACGAGGTCACCCTTCACCTACGATATCGGGGATGCGTTCCTCATCCGTCTCGACGCTGATGGCAACGTGCTCTGGCTCAGGAACTACGAGGTCCCGGTCATATTCGATATCGAGGAGACCGCCGATGGCGAGATCGTCTACTCAGGCAACTACTGGTACGGTCTTGTTGATGCAGAAGGTGGTGAGATCTGGCTCAGGAACATGGAGGGGTTCGCCGGCTACGCTATCGCTCTGCGGCCATCTGGAGGGTATATGATCGCGGGCAAGAATATCATGAGCGGGGAGGGGTTCGCCCTCGGGACCGACGCGGATGGGGCTATCGAGTGGAAGACGATGTTTCCTGATACTTCAGTCTATGCTGCTACCACCGCCCCTGATGGCGGCTACACCCTTGCAGGCATCCGCTTCCTCTCACCGGTTTCGAGTGCCGCATGGCTCGCAGGCCTTGAGGAACCGGCGGCAGTGCCCACTCCGGCGGCGCCGGGGTTCTGCGCTGCCTCTGCCGGCGCGGCACTCCTCTTTCTGGCTGCACGGCGAAGGCGGCGGGAGTAATCTCCCCCCTTTTGCCAGCCACTCTGTCGATCCCGGATCCGGAGAGGGTCACTCAGGGCCTTGTCTGCCTGATGTAGACGAGTATCACCACAGCCACGATGCCGAGGGCAAAGAGCCCCGGGATGAGCTGCATGTGCGCCGGATCCGGTTCGGGCATGGCCGCGACAGCATCGTCCACATCGTCCGGGGGCGCCCTGACAAAGAGCGCATAGAGACCGGGATGTGCTATCTTCGCTGTGATGCTCCTGGTCTCCTGGTAGAGGTCAATGGGAATCTCCTCCCAGGTCTCTGTCGACTGATTGTAGTGCTGTACCGCAGGTCCATCCTCCCCGCTGGAGACGGCGGTCCACTCCTCAGCCGTGAGGTTGAATGCCAGGGTCACCAGGGATGCAAAGACCGTCTCCCCGGGCCCTATGGTGCAGGCATGCCCGGTGAATGTATGCGCATCCGGTGCCAGAGGAATGTCGCCCGGCCCTGGGGCCATGATGGTGACCTCTGCAATGTCAGGACCTCCTGCGCTGCCTGCAACGATGAGGCGGATCGTGCCGCCCGGCGAAGCGATCCCGAAGGATCGGTCTCCATGGTCATGGTCGCCCCCCGGGACGGCGGTATCCGTCTGCACAGGCCCGGCGGTCCACCCCGGGTCTGGTGGGGCAGAAATGCTTCCACCGCCTCCACCGCTTCCACCGCTTCCACTGCCTCCACCGCTTCCACCGCTTCCACTGCCTCCACCGCTTCCACCACCGCTTGGCGGCCTCGCCGGTGCCGGTACTGTCGGGGCCGGACTGATCGATATATACCCCTCCTTCACCGCGATGGCCTTCCCGGCGGCGTTCCCCACAGTCAGGTTGATGGTGTAGTTCCCGGCGGTCGTGTAGGTATGGACGGGATTTTGTTCATTCGAGCTGGTCGCATCCCCAAAGTCCCAGAGCCAGAATGTGGCCTCACCGGAGGAGGTATCCCGGAACTGGACCGCGAGCGGCGCGGCACCACGGGTCACGTTGACGGTGAAGTCTGCGCTTGGCGGCCCAAGGACCGTTATGTAGCCGTCCCTGGTGACTGTATCCCTCCCCCCATCGCCTACCACGCTCAGCGAGACGGTGTAGCGGCCGGGTTTTTGGTATACGTGGACGGGGTTCTGTTCGTTCGAGGTTCCCCCATCCCCGAACTTCCACGACCACGATCCAGGATCGCCCTCCGATCCATCGGTGAATGCCACAGAGAGTGGAGCTCTGCCTCCCGTGGCATTTGCAGCAAACCCTGCCACCACCGGCGTTGGGGCGATGACCCTGATGTAGCCAATCTTTTCGTTCACATCCCGGCCAGCATCACCCGAGACTGAGAGCCTGACCGCGTAGGTCCCGGCATCCTGATAGATGTGGGTCGGAACCTGCTCGCGCGATGACCCCCCGTCCCCGAAGTCCCATTCCCAGGAGGCGGGGCTGCCGCTTGATCGGTCGGTGAATATCACAGAAAGCGGCTTCCTGCCTTCCGTCACGTTTGCCGAGAAGTCAGCCTTCAGGGGCTCAAGGACGGTGATGTAGCTGTGCCTTGTATACGTCGCGCTGCCCGCCATGTTGCTGCAGGTCAGGGTGACGTCGTAGGTGCCGGGCTCGGTATAGATATGTTCTGCGTTCTGGCTCGTCGAACTCCCGCCATCCCCGAAGTCCCAGAGCCAGGCGGTGGGTTCGCCTGGCGACTCTTCGCTGAAGAGCACCTTAAGAGGTGCAATCCCCCACGGTTCCAGCGCCGTGAAGCGTGCCACTGGGGGTTCGGTCGGCGGTGTTGCGTTGATGAGAGCGGCTTTTGTGACCGTGTCGGCTCCAAACCGGTTGCTCACGGTGAGCGAGACCGTGTACTCCCCCGGTTCATCGTAGGTGTGGAGGGGGTTTTGTTCGGTCCAGACCTCTCCGTCCCCGAAGTCCCACTCCCAGGTATCCGGGTCGCCGCTTGAGCGATCCCTGAACGAGACGGAGAGTGGCACCGCCCCGGCGTCTGGTTCCACAGAAAACTCCGCCACCGGTGGCATTCTCCGGGCGTAGGCGAAGGCGTAGATATCGGATCGGCCGTCGCGATCGTTCTGCCAGGCGATCCGTTCACCACTGATGGCGGGATAGATCTGCTCGCGTCCCGTCGGGGCAAGGGGCACCTGAATCCCCGCGCCCCGGGCGAGGTCGCAGACATAGATCTCCCATGTCCCACTCCGCTTGTCTTCCCAGACGAGGATGTCGCCACTGATCGCAGGAGAGACCTGTGCGGCGGGGTTATCGGATATCTTCTGCTCGCGATCGGCGTCAAGGTCGAAGATGTAGATATCAGGCCACCCGCTCCGGTAGTCTTCCCAGGCGATGAGGCGCCCGGATATCGCCGGATAGGTCTGGCGTGCGCCATTTTGGGTGATCGCTCTTTTTTCGCGGGTCTGGATGCCGTATATCCAGATATCGCCACCTCCGCTATCCTCCTCCCAGACCACGTAGTCGTCGGAGAGTGCAGGCCTCCACTGGGTCACCGGCGAGCAGTCCAGGTAGGTCTCCTCGCCGGTCGCGATGTTGTAGAGACAGATATCGAAGCCTCCCCGGCGGGTGTCATACCAGACGACGTGGTCTCCGCAGATGACGGGCATCTGCTGATCCGTTGTGCTGTTTGTGATCCGTCTTTCGCCGCTGGAATGCGAGAAGAGGTAGATCTCAGAGTTTCCATGCCGCCTGTCCTGCCAGGCGATAAAGTCTCCTGAGATCGATGGGTACCTCTGGTCGGCATGTTCGAGGTCTTCGGTTGTGACCCTCTGCCCCCCGCCACCGGAGGTGCTTGAGTGGTAGATATACCTCCCCTCGCTCCGGCTATCCTCCCAGACGACCCGATTTCCATCGATATCAGGGCGTTCTTGCGCTCCGCTGACGGTACAGATATGCACCAGGTCTCCCTGGGCTGGCCCCACCGCCTGAGCGGATGGAAGCAACAGCCAGATGACAATGACGGTGCTGACCAATGCGATCGGTTTGAGTCCAGTCACTCTCTCATCACCACGAGATCGCCCCCCTTCGCCCCACGCGGTGGTACCTGCAGGCACGGCGGGGAAGCAATCTACCCCGGCAGCTGACAGGCTGAAAACCTCTGGAATACCGGCGATACGCCGATACTTCCATCGGATAAAGGGTTCGTGTGTGGTGGGATAGTGGTATAAATATAAATCTCTTACTATAGATCGGCACCCGATGATGTGATCCCGATTTTTATGGGCTTGACAGAATATTAATCAGATTGGGAGGTGCTGCATCAGGCCGTCTGGTGCTGGAGGCCTCAAGGTCAGCAGAGTGCCGGGCAGTGATCGAGCATGAGGGTTTAGGATGAAGCGCCCCAAGAGTGGAGTGATTCACGCTCCCGCAAGCTCCCGGACCTTGGCTATATTCCCGCCGTCATCCCGTTGCTCATCCACCGGGGTCTCGCAGATGAGCGGAAGACCCCGGACGGCCGGGTGGCGGAGGATGTGCCTGAACCCCTCCTCCCCGATGGATCCAAGCCCGATATGCTCATGCCGGTCAAGCCCGCTCCCGAGGTCGCCCTTGCTGTCATTGAGGTGGATGACCCGGAGCGGATCGAGACCGATTCGATCCTCAAGCTCCCCGAACACCGCATCGACCGCTTCCACCGTCCTGAGATCGTAGCCCGCGGCGAAGGCGTGGCAGGTATCAAAACAGATCCCGATCCGTTCCCTCGCATCGACCCCCTCCCGGATCGCGGCGAGATCGGGTATGGCCGATCCCACGCTGTTCTTCTCTCCGGCGGTATTCTCGAGGAGGAGCATCACATCATTCTCCTCTCCGGCATCGACAAACGCCTGGTCTATAGCGGCTATGACCCGCCCCTGTCCTGTATCTATCCCGGAGCCACGGTGGTGCCCGAGATGGGTCACAAGGTAGGGTATCCCGAGGGAAGCGCACCGCCCGAGTTCCTCGGTGAGTGCCGCGACCGATTTTTCATAGATTCTGTCGTCAGGGGAAGCCAAATTTGGAAGGTAGGGCATGTGGTCGACGACCGGGCCGATCCCTGACGCCTCCACCGCCGCCCGGAAAGCACTGACCACCCCAGGATCGAGATCCTTTGCCCGCCAACCCCGGGGATTGCGCGAAAAGATCTGAAATGTATCACACCCCCGTTCACCCGCCCTCTCGACCGCACGATCGATCGAACCTGCTATGGAGACGTGGCAGCCTACCCGCACCATGGTACACCTATCGAGTCAGATACGTTCAGCCCCTTCCTCTGCTCCACCTCCCGGAGCACCGCCGCCCCGAACTCCCGGGTCCCGACGATGCCGCCGAGATCCGCGGTCCGAACTCCAGCATCCACCACCCGGTGGACCGCCTCCTCGACGACCGCCGCGGATGCAGGATCCCCGATATGGTCGAGCAGCATAGCAGCACTCCTGATCGCCGCTATGGGGTTTGCCACGTTCCGCCCGGCAATATCCGGGGCGCTCCCATGCACAGGCTCAAAAAGGGCATGCCGCTCCCCGATATTCGCGCTCGGGAGCATGCCGAGCCCCCCGACCAGGTAGGCTGCGGTGTCAGAGAGGATGTCGCCGAAGATGTTCGTCGCCACGATGACATCGTAGCGATCGGGATGCATCAGGACATCGAGGCAGAGTGCATCGATGTAGCAGGCCTTGCAGGGGACATCCGCCCGGGCGGCCTCAGCCATGCAGACATCGACGAAGAGGCAGTCTGACTTCAGGACGTTCGCTTTATTCCCGATGGTGAGGTGCCGGCGGGATCTTGCAAGGGTGCAGGCGTACCGGGCGATCCGTTCACTCCCCTGCCGGGTGACGACCCGGACCGTGCATGCCCGGTCTGCCTCTGCCCACTCGATGCCAGAGTAGAGCCCTTCGGTATTCTCCCGCACGATGACGATATCGACGTCCCCTCCCTGTATCGGGCGGACGTTTGCATAGAGGTCGAAGTCGTGCCTGATCTGCAGGAGGATGCTCCGGTAATCGGGGTCAGGCGGTGTCGTGATGGCTCCAAAGAGGATGACATCCGCCGACCGGAGATCGGCCATCGCCTCCTCTCCGCAGGCGCACCCGGTCCGCTCCCAGACGCCGTAGCCCACCTCGACATCGAAGAACTCAAAGTCAGGTCGCAGGGCCGCGAGTATGTCGCGGGCGACCGGGATGACTTCATGCCCGATGCCGTCGCCTTCAACGATCGCGACCTTCACCATTCTGCTCCCTCCACGCAGTCGTAACCTGTATGACCGCTTCAGCGATATCCCGAGGCGATGCGCCCCAGTGGACCACTGCGCCGAACATACCGTTCCAGTTGCGAATGCCTCCCCGCTCGCTCCGGCAGCATCGGGCGATGAAAGGCTCGCTCCTCACCGCATCCAGCGGGCAGGTGCTCTCCACTACGATCTCTTCTCCGTAGCACTCCCGCACCAGTTCCCTTGCCGTAAGGCATCCCGCGACCCGGTCGCCCGACTGAAACGGATCGCTATCGAGGGTGCGGGGGAAGCCTGCCGCGCGGCAGGGATAGACATCAGCCTCGATCTCCCGTATGTCCCGGACGTGATGCTCAAAGACGATCTCGAGGTCGCCGAAGAGCCCGGTCCCCTCAAGATCGTGCAGTGTGGCTGAGAGGTGGGGTCGGGGTGGGATGACGTCGTAGACGTGGATGTGGAGGAACTCTGAGATGTCGGGATCGAGGACGAACGTGGTCTGACCACCATGGCCTGAGAATACGGTGCACCGGCACCCGGACTTGAGCGCCGCTGTGACAAGGCATGTCCGGTCATGGACGTTCACCGCCTCAGGGTATCGGCAGACCTCGTCACCGGTGGCGAGCACCCGGGTCGAGAGCACTTCCCGCATAAGCCCGGTGCCCCCTGGATCGGTCTCCACCTCGAGCACCTCAAGCCCGCCATCGGTCTCCTGGATCAGGTAGCGCGAGAGGAAGTAGACCTGGTTCCCGCTCGGGGTACCGGTCACCATCCCGACGTACTTGCAGTGGGGGGGAAAGATCATCGGTGCGACCTCCAGTAAGGAACCAACCCTCCAGCACGGAGGATGGCGTTCATCTTCGCGGAGAGTGGGCGGGCGGGGTAGCGCTTTCCATCCACCTCCACCCATCCCGCGTCAAGGTCGAATGAGACGCGGACACCGTCGGTGCAGGGGGGGACCGGGGCCTCGATCACCGGCAGACCGATGTTGATCGCGTTCCGAAAGAATATACGGGCAAACGACGGTGCAACGACCCCGACCACACCGGCCTCCCGGAGGGCGACCACCGCCTGCTCCCGGGATGACCCGCACCCCATGTTCCTCCCAGCGACGATGATCGCACCCCTGACGCGCTCGGCAAGCGTCGGGTCAAGGTCCTCGAGGACGTGCTCTGCCCAGACCGAACGATCCTTCGTCCGGAGGTAGCGGCCCGCTATGATCTGATCGGTGTCGATATCCCTTCCGAGGCAGATCGCCGGCCCGACTCCCTGCATCATGCCACCTCCGGGACGGCGATCTCGCCGGCAAGCGCACTTGCCGCTGCAGTAACGGCTGAGGAGAGGTAGATCTCGCCGCCAACACCCATCCGGTTCTTGAAATTTCGATTGGCGGTTGAGAGGCAGACCTCCCCCTCCCCGAGCACGCCGGCATGCGCCCCGAGGCAGGGCCCGCATCCCGGCGTTGCCACCATGCATCCTGCATCCACGATATCGGCGAGTATGCCGGTGGCGATCGCCCTGGCAAGCACCGCACGGGAAGCGGGGATCACCAGGGTGCGGACCGCCACCCTCCTCCCCCGGACGATCTCTGCGAACCGGAAAAGATCATCATACCGGCCGTTTGTGCACGTTCCGACGAAGACCTGGTCGATATGCGTGCCCGCGACCTCCTCTGCCTCACAGACGGTGTCCACCCGGTGTGGGACTGCGACGAGGGGCACGATATCCGATAGATCGATATCGATCTCCTGCTCGTAACGGCACTCCTCCGGGGCCTGCGGCGATGCCGCGACCCCGTGGTCTGCGAGATGGCGGAGGGTGACACCGTCTGCGTAGAATAGACCAGTCTTCGCCCCCGTCTCGACCGCCATGTTGCAGAGCGTCAGCCGTCCATCCATGGAGATGTCCGCTACCCCGTCGCCCACGAACTCAAGTGCCCGGTAGGTTGCCCCCTCCATCCCCAGTTTTGCTGCGTAGGTGAGGGCGACGTCCTTTGGATCGGCAGCACCGGAGAGTCGGCCTGAGAGGCAAACAGCGATCGTCTCCGGGACACGGAACCAGGTCGCTCCTGACGCCCAGATCGCTGCCATATCAGTCGCCCCCATCCCGGTGGCGAACGCACCGAGGGCGCCGAGGGTGCAGGAATGGGAATCAGCGCCGGCGACGATCGTGCCGGGCCGGACGACCCCCTCACTCAGGACCTGGTGGCATATCCCCCCGCCGGCGTCGGAGAGCGCGACGCCGGTGGTCCTTGCATACTCGCGGAGCTCAGCCTGGAGCGTCGCCGCCATCCCGGTGTTTGCAGGAACGATGTGATCGAATATGAGGCGCAGCCGTTCGGGGTGGGCGAGCCGCTCCACACCCATCTCCCGCAGGGCCTCCCGGGCGAGTATGCCGGTCCCGTCATGGGCGAAGGCGAGGTCGACCTCCCGGTCCACGTACGTGCCTGCCGGTGCATCGAGGATCCGCTCTGAGAGCGTGCTCATTGGAGGATCCCTCCCTCCTTTACCTGCGCAAGGAACCCGCAGAGTGCGTCCCGGGTGACGCTACACTTCCCCTCGCTCATTTGTTTGATCTGTCCTAGCACCCACCGTGCCTGCTCATCGGAGAGATCGAACCCGTAAGCACTTGCAATATGCTCAAGTGCCCGTCTCCCGGTGTGCTTCCCGAGGACGAACCGCCGCTCACCGCCCACCAGCTCCGGTGGAACGTATTCGTAGGTGAGGGGATCTTCAAGGATGGCGGCGATATGGATCCCGCTCTCATGGGCAAACGCGTTCTCGCCGATGATGGGCCTGACCTGGTCCGGGTAGATCCCTGAGAACCGGGCGACCAGTTCTGAGATCTCCTGGAGCCGGGAGAGGCCATAGCGATCGATCCCGCCCTTCATCCTGAGCGCGACGAGCACCTGCTCAAGCGCCGCGTTCCCGGCGCGCTCGCCGATACCATTGACGGTGGTGTGGAGCTGAAACGCCCCAGCGGCTGCAGCAGCGATGGTGTTTGCCGCCGCAAACCCGAGATCGTCATGGCAGTGGATGCAGAGTTTATGGGGAGCTTCTGCAAGGATTTCGGATATGACTGCGTAGATCTCAAGCGGGGTGAGGTACCCGACCGTATCAGCAAAGCTGAGCAGATCGGCACCGCACTCAGCACCCCGGTTATACATATCCACGAGGAATGCTGGGTCGGTTCGTGAGGCATCTTCGGCCGCAAACCGCACCTTCACGCCGTGGTCAGAGGCGTACTCAACCATATCAAGGGCATCCTCGAGCACCTCCTCCCGGGGCTTGCGGTACTTATGCTTGATGTGCAGGTCTGAGGTCGCGATGAAGATGCTGACGATATCCACATCGCAGTCGAGCGCCGCCTCAACATCGGGCCGCAGGGCCCGGGCAAGGCAGCAGACCCGTGCATCAAGGCCGCTCCGCGCTATAGCGGTGACGCATTCCTTCTCCGCTTGAGATACAACCGGGAAGCCAGCTTCTATCACCTCTACGCCGATCTCATCGAGCATCAGCGCGATCGCCATCTTCTCATCATAGGTAAACGAGACGCCGGGAGTCTGCTCCCCGTCTCGCAGTGTTACATCACAGATCTCAATATTCCAGGGTTTCATGGTGTGCACCTTCGGGACAGGTTCCCTCGATCACCACCGTGCAGGGCTCTTGCCGGGGAATCAAGGTCCGGCGAAGCGTGCCCTTGTCGCCTGCGCTGCAGACGATCGGATCTGCCCAGGTGATGTAGCGAAGGATATCAGGGACAGGGTGACCTCCGGTCATACCCATCCGGTTGTTTACAAGGACGATACAGAGGAGCGGGAGTCGCCGCTCATAGACATCGATGAGGGCGTTCAGCCCTGAATGGAGGAGCGCGTAGTCGCCGGTGAGTGCCACCCCTGTGCTGGTCGCCGCCACCGCGATCGATGAACCGAGGCCGTAGGTAGCGATACCGATACGGTAGGGCGGATTCATCGCAAGGATCGCACACCCGGCGTCGCATATGGCCTGCATGCCCCGATCGCGTAGGATGGCAAAGGCCGGATGGAACGGACAGTCGCGGCAGAATGTCCGGCTGTAGCCCCGGGCAGAGAACCTCTCGGGCTCCCCGGCGATCTCCGGAGGCGTAAACAGCCTGTGCTCACCGAGGAAGGGGCGGCCGATCTCCTGGATCCGGGTGAACACCTCGGGGTCAGCAGGCGGCGGGTAGACCGTGACCACCCGGGTTGCTCCATCTGCAGGACCGGTCCCGACAGAACCGCCGGAGAGCCGGTTGAGGGGCGACGACCGCGACCAGGCAAACATCGCCCGGACCCGCCGATCGCTCGCCTGCGCCCGCCCGGCCATCGTGAGCTCGGGGTCTGCAAGGCACCCCTTCCGGTCGTTTCGGGGTGCAGAGGTCTCCGGGACGTCTGCATCCAGAAGGGCCGGGGTGACCCTGACGATGGCCACCCGGGAGAAGGTCTCGGAAGCCTCAAATGCCGCCTCGATCGTCGGTGCGATCACCTCACCATCCGGCTCCAGCACCGGAACCTGCGCAACCTCGCCATAGTAGCGGGAGTCCTGCGTGACGTCCGATGCGGCCGCGCGCATATCGTCGCCGACGACCACCACAACGCCGGCCCGGAGCCCCTGAGCGGTGGCGTGCACCAGCGGGTCGGCACAGGCGTTGAGGCCCACGTGCTTGACGATGAGGGCGACCCTGCGGCCAGAGATCGAGTCGCCGAGGGCGTACTCGAGAGCCACCTTCTCGTTTACGGTGATCGTGGCCCCGACTGCGGCGGCGAGCTCCGAGATCGGGTAGCCGGGGACGGTGTAGCAGCAGTCCGCCGACCGTTGGAGAGCGAGCGCCAGCGCCTCCACACCCTTCATCTCTCCCTCCCCGGCACAAGGTCACAGCCGGTGCATGCGGAGCACATCGTCAGCGCCCGGGCCGGATCGAGTCCGGCCTTCCTGAGGATATCCTCATGAACATCGTAGAGACGGAGCAGGCGGTCGGCGGACGGCCGGTGCCGGTCGGCAAGCGATCCCGCCGGGGTGAGCGGACGGAGGACCGGGATAACGCCGATCCCGGCGAGATCCCGCATGACTCGCTCCAGGTTTTCATCGGTCTCTCCGAGGCCGACGATGATGTTCGAGTAGACCCTTCCCCGTCCGAAGAGCGGCACGGACTTGCGGAGCGCCTCCCAGATCTCCTCCCAGGAGAGGCCGGGACACATGTCAGAGAAGAGCGTCTCCGTCGCCGCCTCGATGTTGAATTTGACCTCGATGACGCCGAGGGCGTGGAGCCGTGCCGCTGTCTCGGGCCCGGGATATATCGAGACGCCGATGGGGAGGGAGAACCGCCGGAGCGCCTCGACAACGTCGAGGACATACATCTCCTCTTCCTCGACCGATCTCTTAACGCCGCTCGTGATCGAGATTGCATCGACCCGGTCGGCCACACCCTCAACCATCCGGACGATCTCGTCGATCCCCTTCCGCCGCCCGGGGAGACCGGGCACGGAGCAGTAGCGGCAGTGGAAGATACAGGCCCCGCTGGCTGTTATGTAGGCCTGGCGGGGGCAGTGGAGCGCAGCGGGCTCGAGCCGACCACGGACCTGTTCGCCCCCGGTGAAGAGGTCCGCGTCCCCACCACCCCGGTGGACGATCTCGATGGGGCTTGCCGTATCGATAGAGAGCCGGACCCTCCGGGTGCCTACAGAGAAGAAGAGTGAACCGGGGGTCCCCGCTGAGGGGCCGGCGGCAGAGTGGGATATGAACTGGTCTGCTGGTTCGCCGGAGAGGCGGGTGGAACCCACCTCGAGCAACCGGGCTTTCAGCCGGATCCATTCCATAGCGCCAGCGCCTCCTCAAACCTCGTATAGAACGGGATCGCCGCCACCGCCCCGATCACACCCCGACCATCCATGATGGTGGTGAGCCGTTCGTCGAGGGTGGCAAGGTCGTCGCGTGAGACCTCACCCATCTTCACGCGCCTGCCAAACTCCTCGAGGGGAGAGGGATCGAATCCCCGCCAGGCAGCCATCCCGGTATCCTCCGAGAGGGTGTACTCTTCCAGGTAGTCGTGGTAACGCCGGATCAGCCCGTCGGGGTCGGATGTAGCGAACTCGCAGGCGATGGAGACGCAGTTCTTGGTCCGGTAGGGGACCGGGTAGAGCTGCACGATGGTGTGGGTGAGGTAGCGGGATTGCTCATCCTCGACGGCCCGGGCGATGTTATGGGCCAACGTCCATGTGGCCCCCTCCTCCGGGGTATCGGTATCGTCGACGCCGATGATCACCCGTTCACGGCGTGGGAGCCAGATCGTCGAGCCAGCAAGCCGCCCGCCGCCGGAGGGATCGGTCTCATGACGGGTGATCCCGTGCGCTGAGGCGCGGCAGATGGATGCTCCAACACCTCCACCGCCGAGGCCACGGTAGGTGATGGCGATCTCGCGCTCATCGACGGCGACAGCAGCTATCCCTGCAGGGAAGGTCGAGCCCTCGAGAGCGAGATCAGCACTGCCGGTTGAGAGCATGTAGCGGTTGGTCGATCCCACGGTCCGGACGGAGTGGACGAGAGGGCTCTGCGCATAGTGACGTTTCACCCACATGGCGCCGCCGATGCAGTCGAAGAACTCGATGAGCTCCACACGCTCGCCGCCCTCATCGGCCACTGCCACGATCTGGGGATACCGTATCGTGTAGGGGTCAGAGAGTCTCTCCATAGAGACCTGCCGCCTCAACACCCTTATTCCCCCAGAGAACAGCGCCCAGCGCTCCAATCCGGCCTTTCCGGGCATTTGAATCGATGAACTGGATCCCCATCCGTGCGGCCTCGGCTTCGGCCTCATCGAGCGTCAGGATCTCGGTCTTGACCCTTCTTGCGTAGGACGATTCCTCTGGAAACTCAATCCCCCGGTAGACGGCTATACCAGCGTCATCGCTGACCGCATTGGACTCGACGAAGTCACGGACGTACTCGAGGAGCCCATCCACCCTCCCCGGGCGGACCGCGAAATTCAGGGCCGAGCCCACGCAGTTGGTCGTCTTCTTCGGCACGGCCGGGTTGAGCTGTATGAGACGCATATCCAGGTACTCCACCCCCTCGAGGGCACAGGTCTCAGCGCATTTGAGCGCGAGCACCCATGTTGCGCCCTCCTCGCGCGTATCGGTATCATCGATCCCGATCGTCACCTTCTCATAGAGGGGCGAGACGATCCGCACCCGGCAGGCCCGGGCGCCACCGATCCGGAGGTCATCCTCTGAAGGATACTCTGCTCTGATCACGCCCGGAGCCTGAGGCAGACAGGCCGCGACGCCGACGCCTGCCCCGGCAATGCCGGACCACTTCGTCACCACTTCGTCACCGTTGACCTCGACCCCTTCAAGCGCCTGCCCACCGATCTCTCTATCCGCGGCCCCGAATTTCGCCCGGGATTCCCCCAACCGGGCGAGCATCGTCATCGTCGTGCCCTCGATGTGGCAGGACTGAATGGCCCCTCCCGCCCGTACCCGGTTCGCCGCGTCCCACTCGATCGTCCCCCGAGCCCGGCAATGCTCCCGGATCTCAGCGAGTCCGGACTTCTGATCAACCATAACGAGGAATTTCATCGAGAACAGTGGCCCGAACCGAGCCCTGACCTCATCAGGTGTGAGTGTAATCATGATGTCACCGAAATTATCGTTAACAAAGATATCGGTGACAACGATATTTAAGAGGATCGATCGGGACGGTGTACGGGCTGGTGCGGGGTGATGGAGTAGATAGAGATGATGACGAGGGTGTTTGCGGACGATCCGGGATTCATTCCCCTGCTGATCACATCCTGTAGGGCACACTGGAGAGAGTACCTCACAAGGTACTGCAGTCTGCTCCGGTCTCTTGAACCAGACGCTGTGGCGGTCTCATGACAGCAACTGATCGGTCGCACTCCCATGTAAAATCCTGCACGCCCATGCCCCCTCAGGCCCGGTCAACCGGAGCAGGTGTGGGAGACCGAAAAAGAAGAGGTTTAGAGATATTCAGCCAGGACGTCTTTTAGTTCAAACTTGAACGGTCCGAGGCTACCTCCGAAGTTCCCGGCGCTGATGAGCTTCACGCCCGGCACCTTGGTTGCGGCCCTGATCCCCTCAGCCATCGCGGCACTGATCGCATCCTCATCGACACCATCGATGACGATCTCGTAGATCGCTTTCACACCTTCGGGCACCTTGCTCCCCTCGACCTTATCTCTCAGCGTCGGGCAGTAGGCCTCGTTTGTGCTTGCGTCCATGAACTTGTACTTCTTGCTCCCGACCTTTGAACCGCTCGCGACGATGCCGCCGGGGAAAGGCGTGATGACTCCGGGAACGCCGCTGATGGCATCGACTGCTGCCTGAGCGGCCATAAGGGCTGCCATCTGATTCTCGCCCATGATGAAGAAGTTGCCGCCGGCAACGCCCTTGACGGCGCCGAACTCCTCTTCACCGATGTACTCACCCTCCATGATCGGGATAGCCCATACCGCCCTGCCGCCGACCTCGCGCTTCTCCTCATACCCATCACCGAAGAAGTGGAGCTTGACCGGAAGCTTCTCCTGGACCTCGGCGACGACGTCAGCGAGACCGTCGAAGACCGCCGTTGTCGGCGCGGTGAGGATGCACTCAGCGAGGCGCTCAACCACCTGGTCTTTAAGCTTCTTCTTGCTGGCACAGATCATGATCGCATACCCGGGGCGCCCATCAGGGGTATCGTCGGGGGAGACGAAACAGTCGATGCCTGCTTCTGCCGGGCACCCTATGGTGGATGTGGCAAACCCAACGGCCTCCACTGCTGCCTTGTATGCCCATTCTTCAGTGACGGCGGTGATAATTGGCCGTGCAACCCAGGTCGGGAACGCCTCTGCATAGGTATCATCGATAGGAACACCATTCAACTCCATGAATAGAATACACCTCGTTTGCTACAATGTCACAACACGGACAGAATAAGGTTTCTTTTTCTCTTCGTCCGGATGGGCAGGGGGAGGAGTGAGTCTTCCGGGGTACGGGCTTGAGTGCCCGGCCGGGGTGTGCCCGTGCAGACCGGCGGCCGGGACTATACCAGATCGGGTACCGTTGTGTTCCCTCCCCCATCCCGAAGGCCCGGATGGTCCTCCTCTATGGGTCCCGCCCGGTGACTGGACTGCAGAAGATCCCCGGTGCGCGGATGGGAGGCGAGGTGCCTTGCGCAACCCAGCGCCCCCGATCAGGTAGAAGGCCTTCGGCGCGTACCCATCGATTGATAGCATCGCCTGATCGCTTGCGCCTCCTTGTTTCCCCTGGGCTCTTGATCCGGAATTTTTCCGGTAGACAGGCACGGACACCTCAAATGGAGAAAGAAAATTCATTGAAAAGAAGAATAGGTGATTATTATGCCGCGCAGTAAGTTCAGGGTTCAGGAGAGGGTACGAAAGGAGGTATCCTGGGCTTTAGAAGGGATCTGGCCCGATCGTATCACTACGTGGCTAGATTGGCCACCGTTTTTCTTCAAAAGAATCGTTTCAAGATTTAAGGGTTCCGGTTTGTCCTTCGTCGCGAGAGGGCATTTCAGGGAGGGCGTTTGCGGCATCGGATTACCACAACACCCTTTCTGAGTATAGGGATCGTCGGATAATCAGTGTTCTGGAATATAAGGCTACCGAATTTCAGAAAGTTTATGTATATTCTTTGACAACTCTGTTTATATCGATTTTTAATCGATCAGATCTGGTGCGTGATAACCATGGCATTTGCATTGCACATCAATATGGAACGATGTACAGGCTGCAACAACTGCGTGGTAGCATGTCCGGTCGACGCGCTCGAGCTCCATACCGAAGATCCGGTAACTACGGAGAAGATTTACAAAGTCAAAGATGGCAAAGCTGTTATCCTTGACTTTAATTCCGAGCTCTGCGCCGGTTGCGGCGTATGCGTCGAGGCATGCCCCTATGATGTCATCAAGCTTGTAGGACCGTGGGAGAGCCGGGCGAAGGCCCGAAAAGTGGAAGCCTAGGAGTGATACTAAAACATGGCACTGTTTCCAAAGTATTCCAAGACGCGGGAAGGACAGAACGTCATCATGGAGCAGAAGCTCCTGAAGGCGGTCAATAATCTGATCCTGAACGCGGAGACCTGCACGGGTTGCGGCATCTGTGTCGACGCCTGCCCCGAAGAGGCAATCGTGCTCGGGCCGGTTGGTGCGACGCGCCGTGGGGCGATCGACTACGCCGACCCTGTTGATATCGACCCTGAGAAATGTTCGTACTGTGGCGTCTGCGTCATCATGTGCCCCTTCAATGCGATGACGCTCAAGATCGACGGAGAGGAACGACTCCCGATCCTTGAACAGGAAGGATTCCCCACATATGACATGGTCACCGTCATCGACGAGGAGAAGTGCACCCGGTGCACTACCTGTGAGGAGGTCTGCCCGAGAGACGCCATCATTCGTGACGTCCCTGCGTTTGAGGGCGGTGATGAGGTGGCTGGTAAGCCGCGGCAGTCTGCGCTGGAGACCAAGACCACATTCACAGTCGATACAGAGAAGTGCAACTACTGCGGTATCTGCGGCGAGCTCTGTCCGAGCATCACCGTCGTCCGCAAACCCACAACCCCGGAGACGGCTACGGTCGAGGGGGACGTTCTGTGGGAGGAGAGCACATGCGACGGCTGCATGATCTGTGTTGAGGCCTGCCCGGAGGATGCGATCACCCTCGAGCGTGAGTTCATCAGCGATAAACTCCCGGGTAAGGTGGATATCCACCAGGACGACTGCTGCACCTGCACGTGGTGCGTTGAGACCTGCCCGGAGGAGGCAATCACCGTCGAGAAGATCTTTGAGGGAGATATCGAGATCTATCCCGAGAAATGCCCCGGAGGCTGCTCGACCTGTGTGGAAGTCTGCCCCTGCAATGCGCTCTACCTGCCCACCCCGCTCCCTGCAAAGGACATGAAGGGTGTAATTGAGCCAAACATCGCCATCAACAAGGACTTCTGTATCTTCTGCGGTGCCTGCGTCAACGCCTGCCCGAGTGAGGATGCAATCGTCCTGCGGCGAACCGCTATCAGGATGCAGGATGTCGATACGGAGCTCTTCAAGGGAATCAAGGAGAAACTGCTCACCACGAGGACATCGAAGGTGAAAGAGACCTCCCCTGGAGAAGTTGAGATCAAGGTCCTGGGGAAAGCGGAAACGGCGTGAGGGATAGCCAATGGCAGTAAAGAAAGACTACAAAGATCAGGTACTCGTTGAAAAGCTCCGGGACAGGAAGTACTACATTCCTGATAGCAACCCTGAGTTCATCAAGGAAGTTGAGAAGATCGGGCTGACGCCTGCCCACATGTGCTACCAGTGTGGCACCTGCACCGGCTCGTGCCCCTCGGCACCCCGGAGTTCGTACCGTATTCGGCTGTTCATGCGCAAGGCAATCCTTGGCCTTGAGGATGAGATCCTCACCGACCCGGATCTCTGGCTCTGCACCACCTGTTACAGCTGCACCGACCGATGTCCCCGTGATCTCGCACCGACCGATGTGATCATGGCGATGAGGAATCTCGCGGCTCGCCGCGACATCGTCCCGCGCAACTTCCTCAAGACCACCCAGCTGATCTACAATACCGGCCACGGTGTCCCGAACAACGACGCGAACCGGGCTGCACGTCTAAAGCTCGGCCTCGAGGCGGATCCCGAGACGACACACAAGTACCCTGAGTTCCTGGTCGGTATCAGGAAGCTCCTGGATCACTATGGACTCAAGGAAAAGGCCGATAGAATCCTCGCGGAGGGAGAGTGAAACCATGAGTAACCACAAGTATGCATTCTTCCTCGGGTGCATCGCCCCGAACCGATACCCCGGCATCGAGGCGTCAGCCATCAAGACCAGTGAGAAAGTCGGCATCGAGCTCTTGCCCCTGAAGGGTGCAAGCTGCTGCCCGGCACCGGGCGCATTCGGCGCGATCGACTTAAACATCTGGTATGCGATGGCAGCCCGAAACGTCGTGCTCGCCGAGCAGATGGGCGTGGATATCACCCTGATCTGCAACGGGTGCTACAAATCGATCTACGAAGTCAACGAGAAACTGAAACACAACGATGAACTCCGCGATGGAGTGAACGAGGTTCTCAAAGAGATCGATATGGAGTTCAAGGGAACCATCGACGTCTGGCACCTCGCCGAGCTCTACTACGATCCGAAGATAGTGGGCCTGAAGAAGATCGCGGATAGCGTCACGCGCCCTCTGTCCGGTGTGAAGATAGCCGTTCACTACGGTTGCCACCTGATGAAGCCCGGCAAAGAGCGACATTTTGGGGACACCGAGAACCCGATGTGGATAGAAGAACTCGTCGAGGCCCTCGGAGCCGAACCGGTCCAGTACCGCAACAAGATGCTGTGCTGTGGTGCCGGCGGCGGTGTCCGTGGGTTTGACCTGGTGCATTCGCTGGATATTACGAACGAGAAGATGATCAACCTGCAGGAAGTCGGTGCTGATGCGCTGACCGAGGTCTGTCCATTCTGCCAGCTCCAGTATGACAGAGGACAGATCGAGATCGAGGATAAGTTTGGCATCACCTGGGGACTCCCGGTACTGCACTACAACGAGCTCCTGGGTCTGGCACAGGGCATGAGTCCGGATGAGCTTGCACTTGACCTCCATGCTGTCAACGTTGAGCCATTCCTGAAGAAGATCCTGTGAGGTGCAAGATATGGCAGAACTCAAAAAGAAAGAAGAGCCAAAAATTGGCGTTTTTGTGTGCCACTGCGGCACCAATATCGCGGGCTCGATCGATATCAAGGCGGTGATGGAGTATGCAAAGACACTCCCCAATGTCGCCATCGCTGATGACTACCAGTACATGTGCTCGACTCCCGGCCAGAATAAAGTCGTTGAGGCCATCGAGGAGCACAAACTCACCGGAGTTGTCGTGGCGGCCTGTTCGCCCCGCCTGCACGAGCCCACGTTCCGTGGCGCAACCAAGTTGGGTGGCTTAAACCCCTTCAGGTTCGAGATGGCAAACATCCGCGAGCAGAACTCGTGGGTGCACATGCACCAGCCCGAAGAGGCCACCGAGAAGGCAAAGGACGCAGTCCGAATCGCTGTAGCAAAGGCGTCCCTCCTCGAGGATCTCATTCCAAAGAGTGTCCCCGTGGAACAGGCGGCGATGGTCGTCGGCGGTGGTGTCGGTGGCATGCAGGCTGCGCTCGACCTTGCGAATGCAGGGATCAAGACCTACCTCATCGAGAAAGAGCCCTCCATCGGCGGCAGGATGTCCCAGCTCGACAAGACTTTCCCGACGCTGGACTGTTCGCAGTGTATCCTGACACCGAAGATGGTGGATGTCGCTCGCAACGAGAACATCGAACTCCTCACCTACACCGAGGTGGAGGCTGTCGAGGGCTACATCGGCAACTTCGATGTGACCCTCCGGAAGAAGGCGCGCGGCGTCCTCACCACTGAGGAGGCAGAAGCCCGCGGATTCGTCGGCGGCGGTTGTAACGGGTGTGGTGACTGTGAAGATGTCTGCCCTGTCATCAGGCCAAACCCCTTCGAGCTCGGTATGGCGCCGATGAAGGCGATCTATGTCTACCACCCGCAGGTCTCTCCGTTGCTCTACACCATCGACTTCGACTCCTGCGTCAAGTGCAACCTCTGCGTTGATATATGCGGGGATAAGAAGGCGATCGACCTCAATGCGGTGGACGAGTTTGAGACTGTCAAGGTCGGCAGCATCATCCTCGCTACGGGATATGACATCTTCCCGATTGAGGAGAAGCATGAATGGGGTTACAAGAACTACGACAACGTCATCACGAGCCTTGAGTTCGAGCGCCTGATCTGCGCATCCGGTCCAACCGGCGGCCATCTCATCCGGCCAAGCGACGGAGCAGTCCCGAAGAAGATCGCATTTGTCCTCTGCGCAGGGTCCCGTGACAATACCGGCGTCGGTAAGCCTTACTGCTCGCGGTTCTGTTGCATGTACTCTCTCAAGCACGCCCACCAGATCATCGAGAAGATCCCGGGTGCGGTGCCCTACATCTTCTATATGGACATCCGGTCCTTCGGTAAGATGTATGAGGAGTTCTACTATCGCATCCAGGATGAGGGTGCAAAGTTCATCCGCGGCAGGGTTGCAAATATCCTGGAAGACCCGGTGACCAAGAACCTCCATGTCAATGCAGAGGATACGCTCCTCGGCAGGCCCATCGATATGGAAGTCGATATGGTCGTGCTCGCGGCAGCCGTCCAGCCCTCCGCCCAGACCGAGGCGACCCGGAGGCTCTTTGGTGTCTCCTGCTCGCAGGATGGCTGGCTCCTTGAGGCCCATCCGAAGCTGAACCCCTGTGGTACAACCACTGCCGGTGTCTACCTTGCCGGCGTCTGCCAGGGACCGAAGGACATTCCTGACACGGTCGCCCAGGCGGAGGGTGCAGCATCCGCAGCATCCATCCCGATCCATCGGGGTGAGGTGGAGCTTGAACCCTACTTCGCTGTCTGTCTTGAGGATATCTGTGCCGGATGTGGAATGTGCATCAACCTCTGCCCCTACCAGGCCCTCTCGCTCATCGAGAAGGATGGCCGCACGGTCATGCACGTCACCGAGGCCAAGTGTAAGGGTTGTGGCACCTGCGGCGGGTTCTGTCCCGGCGGTGCGATCTGGATGCAGCACTTTACAACACCGCAGATCGTAGCACAGATTGATGCATTCCTGCTTGGAGGTGAACAGTAAATGGCAGACGAGAACTGGAAACCAAAGATTGTAGCGATCATCTGCAACTGGTGCTCATATGCAGGTGCAGACCTTGCTGGCAGCGCCCGTACCCAGTACCCGCCCGACATCCGTGCCATCCGTGTGATGTGCACGGGCCGGATCGACCCGCTCTTCATCATGAAGGCGTTTCAGGATGGAGCGGACGGTGTGCTGGTCTCTGGCTGCCACTTTGGTGACTGCCACTACCTTGAGGGCAACTATAAGGCAGCCAAGAGGATGTTCCTCTTAAAGAGTGTCCTCAAAAATATCGGCCTTGAGGACAAACGCCTCAGGATGACCTTCGTCTCTGCATCTGAGGGTGCAAAATGGGCTACGGTCATGGAAGACGTCGTCAAGACCGTCACCGAGCTCGGCCCAAGCCCGCTCGGTGAATCTGCCAGATAAATACCAATATAGACAGGGGATGAATAATAATGGCAATCAGAGTAAACTTGATCACGGGTCGGTCGATCCAGCAGGGGGTATCGATGGAGGCGGGGAAAGCAAGACCCGCCTACACCGATGCCTGCGGGATCATCGAGCTCGACCCGGCGGACTTTAAGAAGCTTGGAGCTTTCCGCAATACAAACGTACGTGTCACCAGCAAGTACGGCAGTGTCATTGTTAAGGCGGTCGAGGCAACCCAGGGTCCCCATCCCGGTGTAGCATACATACCGATGGGTCCCTGGGCAAATATGGTGATCAACCCGAACACCTACTCGACCGGGATGCCTACGTTCAAGGGCACTCCCGTCGAGGTGGAAATAGCCAAGAACGAACCCGTTTTTAGCTCGCTTGAACTGGTGCGCAAAGGGTGCAGGGGTGAACTGGCATGACAAAGACAGTCACCGATGTAATCTGCCCATTCTGCGGAACGCTCTGCGACGATCTCGAGGTCGTCGTCAGTAAAGATGGAAAGAACCTCCTGGAGGTCTATAACGCGTGCGCCATCGGTGCCGAGAAGTTCCTCCAATCCCAGGCCAAAGATCGTCACACCCGACCCCGCATGCGGCAGGAAGACGGATCCTGGAAGGAGATCTCGTACGATGAGGCAATCGAGTATACGGCGAAGATGCTTGCCGATGCAAAGAAACCCTTGATGTACGGCTGGAGTTCAACGAACTGTGAGGCTCAGGCGGTCGGATCTGAGATCGGCGAGTATGTTGGAGCGGTCATGGATAACACTGCGACCGTCTGCCACGGGACATCTCTTATCGCCGTCCAGGATATCGGGATCCCGAGCTGCACGCTCGGCGAGGTCAAGAACCGTGCCGACCGGATCCTCTTCTGGGGCTGCAACCCGGCTCACGCCCATCCGCGGCATATGTCGCGCTACTCGATCTTCCCGAGGGGTTTCTTCACCGGGAAGGGGCACACGGGCCGCAAGATGATCGTCGTCGATCCAAGGGTCACTGATACCGCCCGTATTGCGGATGTCCATCTGCAGATCGAACAGGGACGCGATTACGAGCTCCTTGATGCGCTTCGTGTGGCGTTTAAGGGCGAACAGCTCCCGGATGTCGTCGCCGGCATCCCGAAAGAGAAGATCTACGAGGTTGCTGAGACTCTCAAGAGCGGCCGGTTTGCGATCATCTTCTTCGGTATGGGAGTGACCCAGTCGCTCGGGAAGAACCACAACATCGATGCCGCCATCGCGGTCACCAGGGACCTGAATGAGTACACAAAGGCCGCCATTATGCCTATGCGGGGTCACTACAACGTCACCGGCTCCGGTCAGGTCTGGGGCTGGCAGTTTGGATTCCCATTCGCTGTGGATCTCTCCCGCGGATTTGCCCGCTACAACCCCGGCGAGACGACATCCAACGACCTGCTCCGCAGGGGTGAGGTGGATGCAGTCTTCGTCCTGGGAAGCGATCCTGGTGCACACTTCCCCTTCAGTTCGGTGAAGAAGATCTACGGCCTTCCTTCGGTCGCTGTCGAACCGCACGAGACCCCGACCACCGAGGTCTGCAAGGTTCACGTCCCGGTCGCCTTCGTGGGCATCGAGGTGGGCGGGTGCGCCTACCGGATGGATAACGTGCCGATCGAGACGCGAAAGGTCGTGGACGCCCCTGAGGGCATGATGACCGATGAAGAGTTCCTCACACACGTCCTCGCACGTGTCAAAGAGATCAAGGGGGTGTAAAGGATGACAGAATATCTCATCAAGAACGGGTTCGTCTTCGATCCAGTGCTCGGGATCCGGGGAGACGTGACTGATATCGCCATCAAAGGCGATAAGATCGTCGAGACCGATGCAGTCAAGAACCCCAGAGTCATCGATGCTACCGGTAAGACCGTCATGGCTGGCGGAGTCGACGTCCATGCCCACGTCGCCGGACCGAAGGTGAACATCGGCCGGAATTTCCGACCGGAAGATAAACTATTCAATACCCGGCCCGGCCGTGGCGTCGAACGGATGCAGGGCGGATTCTCGGTCCCGACGACGATCCGGACCGGTTACAACTACGCCCGCATGGGGTATACCACCGTCATGGAAGCGGCTATGCCGCCGCTCTACGCCCGGCACACGCATGAAGAGATGCGGGATACCCCGATCATTGACCAGGGCGCGTTCCCGGTCTTCGGGAACAACTGGTTTGTACTCGAATACCTCAAGAATAATGAGATCGATAACGCCGCGGCCTACATCGCCTGGCTTCTTCGAGCCACGAAGGGCTACGCGGTGAAGGTCGTCAATCCCGGGGGCACCGAGGCATGGGGTTGGGGTCTGAACTGCGAGAACGTCCACGATCCGGTCCCCTACTTCGATATCACTCCGGCACAGATCGTACGGGGCCTCATCGAGGCGAACGAGTATCTGGGTCTCCCGCACTCGATGCACATCCATGCAAATAACCTCGGGAATCCCGGGAACTACACAACCACTCTGGATACGTTCAAACTCTCAGAGGGCGTCAAGCCGAGGGGCAGGTTTGGCCGGGATCAGGTGATGCACCATACCCATGTCCAGTTCCACTCCTACGGAGGGGATTCCTGGGGGAACATGGACTCCAAGGCCGACAAGATCATGGACTACGTGAACTCGCACGACAACATCACCATCGATATGGGTCAGGTGACGCTGGATGAGACCACGACCATGACCGCCGACGGGCCGTTCGAGCACCACCTCACGGAGCTCAACCACCTGAAGTGGGCAAACGCCGATGTGGAGCTCGAGACTGCAGCGGGTGTCGTGCCGTATGTCTACAGCCCGAACATCAAGGTCTGTGCCATCCAGTGGTGTATCGGTCTCGAACTCGCGCTGCTTGCGAAGGATCCGATGCGGGTCTTCATGACCACCGACCACCCGAACGCCGGACCGTTTATCCGCTACCCCCGGATCATGAAGTGGCTGATGAGCCAGGAGGCCCGGGAGCAGCAACTCGATGCCTTCAAGCACAAGGATAAGGTCATCGATGCCACGCACATCGCCGGCATCGACCGCGAACTCGATCTCTATGAGATCGCGCAGATGACCCGTGCGGGTTCTGCAAAGGCGCTCGGCATCAGCGACATCTGTGGCGGACTTGCGCCCGGACTCACGGCGGATGTGGCGGTCTTTGACTTCAACCCGAACGAGCCGTACGTGCCTGACGATATCGAGAAGGCGTTTGGAGATGCAGAGCACCTCTTCAAGACCGGGGTGCATGTCATCAACGGTCATGAGATCGTCTCGAACGGCAATAAGCGAACACTCTGGGTGAACGCCCGGGTGCATGAGAACCCTCAGGTGGTGCGGGATGTCAAGGAGAAGTTCCTCCGTTACTACACCGTCACCCTGAACAACTACGAGGTTCACGGTCACCACTACGTTCCCAATCCCTACGTGATTGAGGTTGATGCCACACAGTGAGGTGAGAGAAGGATGGAGACAGTTACACTCACCATAATAAAACAGCCCGAGCTGTACCTCGAGGCTGACTGTATCAGCCCCGATGTGTTCGCAGAGACGACCGGGGAGATCGCTGATCTCCCTGTCTATGTCGGGAGGGAGCAGCACCGGCTTGGAGATTTCTTTGAGATCTCTGGTCGGGCAGGGACGACCCCAGCGGGGACGAAGATCATCGTCAAAGGTGATCTCTCCCGGGTCAAGTACATCGGCATGAAGATGACCGCCGGCGAGGTCGTTATCGACGGCAACGCTGACATGTATGTCGGTGCATGGATGCAGGGAGGCAAGATCACCGTCAACGGAGACGTCGATGCCTTTGCCGGGACCGGTATGAAAGGCGGCGAACTCCGCATCAACGGGAACGCTGGAAACTATCTCGGCTCCGCATACCGTGGGGACTGGCGTGGCATGACCGGCGGAAGGATCGTTGTTACGGGGGATGCCGGGAGCGATCTTGGCACCTTCATGAACGGCGGCGAGATCGTCGTCGGCGGCAACGTCGATGTCCACGTGGCCACCCATGCTGAAGGCGGAACGATCATCATCAAGGGTGATGCAAAGAGCCGCCTTGGCGGCCAGATGGTGGAGGGCGAGATCTATGTCTTTGGAGATATTGATGTCATGATGCCTGGATTTGCGTACCGCAAAGACGTCGATCTCGAAGTGGATGGGGCAAAAGGACGATTTGCTCTCTACGAAGGTGACCTCGGAGAGCGTCACCGGAAACGAAAGGGCCAGATGATCTATGGTAAGCTCTACCAGCTGGTCAGGCCCTGATCCTTTTTTTCTAACCGCGCATGTCGAGCGGTGAAAGGCATGCTGGAAGTATGCGATGCCGGCACCAAACCCATATCATAAAGTGTTACTAAATACGTTTATGGTAGTATCCTCTCATGATAGTAATAAACCTTCTCTCTTGTGTGGTTGGCTGTTAACTCGCAAATATAAAGTATTCACCTCCGTTTATATATCAGTTCAGAGACGTAAATAGCAACGCTTATATCATTAGAGAAAGTTATTATCTTCTTGTCCCACAAGGACGTGCACAAAGTTACATGCAGTCACAATCAGTGATGCTTTTAGTGTTCAGTTCACAGTTCCAGATTGTATGCACATAGAGGGTAATGGAGGAAAATTATGGCAAAATTCAAGGATACCATTGACCTGTACGATGATTCAGGCAAACTGTTGAAGAGTGGTGTGGCGCTTGAGAAGATCAGCCCGCTGGTCAACCCGGCGACCAGGAAGCTCATTGACCTCACCAAGAGGACGATTGCAGTCAACCTGGGAGGCATCGAGAATGGCCTGAAGACTGGAAAGGTAGGAAAGGGTCATGTCCTCGGTCGGGAACTGAACCTTGATATCGCTGGCAACAAGGATGCTATCATTGCCAAGATCAAGGATATGGTTCAGGTCCAGGAGGGTGACGACACCAACATCCGTGAGTTCGGCGGTGGCAAGCTCATCCTCGTCGAGGCGCCAAGCACCCGTCTGCTGGCCGCGTCCACATACGACGCCGCGATCACGTCAGTTGCAGCCGCAACCACCTACGCAATCGTCGAGCAGTTCGATATCGGACCGTTCGACGCGGCGATGGTCAAGGCGGCAGTCTGGGGAACTTACCCACACACGATGGACCTCGGCGGTGCTAACGTCGCTTCCGTCCTGTCGATCCCCCAGAACAACGAAGGCCTCGGCTACGCACTCCGCAACATTCCGGTCAACCATGTCGTGATGATGACCAACAGGAACGCTATGGAAGGCGCTGCACTCTCGTCCACCTTTGAGAATGCAGGAATGTTTGAGATGGGTAACGCCATCGGACCGTTTGAGCGGGCTACCCTGCTTGCCTACGCCTACCAGGGCCTGAACGCGAACAACCTGGTCTACGACCTCGTCAAGAAGAACGGGGCAACCGGGACCATCGGTACTGTCGTCCAGAGCCTGGTCGAGCGCGCCATTGAAGACAAGGTCATCACCCCCGGAAAGAAGGGCGGCTACTTCCAGTTCTACGACACGAAGGACCCCATGCTCTGGAACGCCTACGCAGCTGCAGGAACCATGGCGGCCACCATGGTCAACTGTGGTGCCGGACGGTTCGCCCAGGCGGTCTCCTCGACGCTCCTGTACTTCAGCGACCTGCTTGAGCACGAGACCGGTCTCCCCGGCTGTGACTACGGCCGTGTCATGGGTACTGCTGTCGGGTTCTCGTTCTTCAGCCACTCGATCTACGGTGGCGGTGGTCCCGGTATCTTCAACGGTAACCACGTCGTGACCAGGCACGCAGCAGGCGTGGCTATCCCATGTGTGGTCGCCGCGGCGGCACTCGATGCAGGAACTCAGATGTTCGCACCCGAGACCACCTCGAAGATCTACGCCGAGACCTACGGCAAGGTCGACGTCTTCAACAAGCCGATCGAACAGATCGCACAGGGTGTGTAAATAACAGAAGGATACTAATGACCGACGCCATATACCCTCAGGTTCGAATCGTCTCCACGCGGTTTCTCAAGCCCGAGACTGCGGAACAACTCCTGAATAGGTTAATTCAGGTTGGCGGGATCCGCCGGATGTCCATCAACGGCCCAAACCTTCCCGCTACCGTTCCGTACGGGCCGGCACGGGGGCAGCCCAACCCCCACCCCGACCGCAAGGTCATCCGCGTCGGAGACCAGGATGTCCAGCTCCAGGTCCAGGTCGGAACAATCATTCTGGAGCTCGAGGACGACTCGTACATACCAGGCATCGAGGAGGCAGTAGACGAAGTCTTTGCCGATAAAGGATTCTCCTGCACTGTCCAGCAGGGACGGTACATGAAGACCAAACCGACGGTGTCCGATTACGCTAGATATGGACCTGATGCTGACGAAAAGATTCTCGGGCTTGTTGATCCGGGAAAGAAAGGCGGCCCCACCATAATTCAGGGTACCAGGTAAGATGCCTATCGGAAGAGTGACCCAGGTCGTTGACTGCCGCGAGAGCATGGGGATGGGTAAAGGAGGCGGTCTTGCCCAGCGCGGGACTATCTCTGAAGCCCGATCTCCGGATGTGATCGTTATCGGGATGTCCCCCGGCCGCAGGCATGTGACAAAGCCCGTCTGCGACATAACCTCCGGCCTCCGGAGGGAGGGGGCACAGTTCTCCGTGACCACGCTCATCCTGAATGCAGGCAGCGGAGTTCCGGCGGATTCGCCGGTCGCAGGTCACGTCCTCGGAGCATACTTCGGGTTGACAGAGAAGGAGATCGTGCAGATCGAGCAGCACAAGGTTGCCATTCTGCATCATGGGAACGTCCGCTCCCATGTGGTGCAGAAGGTCCGGTTTATCCTTGAACATGCTGACATCAAGGCGATCGTCGTCTCTCAGGTCCCGATTGACTTTGAAGACCTCGCAAAAGAGGGAGTCAGGACAGCGGTGGTCATGCCACCGCCTGACAGGGTCAAGACGAGAGGCATCGTGATGGATATCGTTAGCGGTGTGACCCGGGGCCAGACGCCTGGCAGGGAGAAGTTGGCGGAGGTCGTTCGTGCCGTCATGAGAGTATTAAAAAGCCCAACATGAAGGTGAAAGGAAACATGGCATACAAGCCCCAGTACGGACCGGGGACATCCAAGGTCGCCGAGAACCGGCGCAAGCAGATGAACCCCAACCAGAAGCTTAAAAAGATGCGTGATGTGACTGACGAGGACGTCGTGTTGATCCTCGGCCACAGGGCACCGGGAGCTGCCTACCCGACGGCTCACCCGCCGCTCGCCGAGCAGCAGGAGCCCGACTGCCCCATCAGAAAGATTGTGACCCCAACGGAGGGTGCCAAGGCCGGAGACCGTGTCCGCTACATCCAGTTTACGGACTCGATGTTCTTCGCGCCCTGTCACCCCTACCAGAGGACCTACACCGAGTGCTACCGCTTCCGTGGGATCGATCCCGGAACGCTCTCCGGTCGTCAGATCGTTGAGTGCCGTGAGCGTGACCTCGAGAAGTACTCGAAGGAACTCATCAACACCGAGCTCCTCGACCCGGCACGCACCGGCATTCGTGGAGCGACCGTGCACGGTCACTCGCTCCGTCTCGCTGAGAACGGCATGATGTTCGATATGCTCCAGAGGAGTGTCCTTGGTGAGGACGGTGTCGTCCGTTACATCAAGAACCAGATCGGTGAGCCCCTCGACCGGGCTGTCGATATCGGCAAGCCCATGGACGAGGAATGGCTCAAGGCGAACACGACGATCTTCCATTCACTCGGAGATTCCGCCTACCGCGACGACAAGGAGTACATCGAGTACGTCCAGCGTATCCACACGCTGCGGACGAAATACGGATTCCTTCCTAAGGAGTGATTGAGTTATGGCAAAGATTGAGAGAACCCAGAAACTGTTCCTGAAATCCCTCAAGGAGAAGTTCCGGGGTCAAGACATCGAGGGTGGCACAGCAGATTACTACGGGTTTGATGGTATCCGCCAGTCTCCCCGGAAGATGGAGTTCCTGAAAGCAAGCCGCGCCATCGAGATGGACCGTGGCATCCCCATGTACGACCCCGAGCGCGCTCACCTTGGTGGTATCCCGCTGGGTCAGCGCCAGCTGATGACCTACGAGGTCTCCGGCACCGGTGTCTTCGTGGAGGGTGACGACCTGCACTTCGTCAACAACGCTGCCATGCAGCAGTTCTGGGACGATATCCGGAGGACGGTCATCGTCAACATGGACCTCGCTCACCAGACCCTGCAGAAGCGTCTGGGCAAGGAGGTTACCCCTGAGACGATCAACGAGTACCTCCACGTCTTAAACCACGCCATGCCAGGCGCGGCCGTCGTCCAGGAGCACATGGTCGAGACGCACCCCGGTCTCGTCGATGACTGTTACGTCAAGGTCTTCACCGGCGACCAGGAACTTGCCGATGACCTTGAGCCCCAGTTCGTCATCGATGTCGAGAAGCTCTTCCCCGCCAAGCAGGCTGAGGCCCTCTCTGCCGCCGTAGGAAAGTCCCTCTGGCAGGCTATCCACGTTCCAACCATAGCCTCCCGGACCTGTGACGGTGGAATGACCTCCCGGTGGTCTGCGATGCAGATCGGCATGTCCTTCATCGCCGCCTACCGGATGTGCGCTGGTGAAGCAGCTGTCGCTGACCTCTCCTACGCTGCAAAGCACGCGGGTGTCATCCAGATGGCTTCCCACCTGCCCGCCCGGCGTGCCCGTGGTCCGAACGAGCCCGGTGGTCTTGGATTCGGTATCTTCTCCGACATCATCCAGGCGAACCGGAAGTACCCGAACGACCCCGCCAAGGCCTCCCTTGAGGTCGTCGGTGCTGGTGTCATGCTCTACGACCAGATCTGGCTCGGAGCCTACATGTCCGGTGGTGTCGGATTCACCCAGTACGCGACCGCGGCCTACACCGACAACATCCTCGATGAGTACACCTACTACGGTATGGACTACATCAAGGACAAGTACAAGGTCGACTGGAGGAACCCAAGCCCAGAGGACCGGGTCAAACCGACCTACGACGTCGTCAACGACATGGCAACCGAGGTCACCCTCAACGCCATGGAGCAGTACGAGCAGTTCCCGACCCTGATGGAAGACCACTTCGGTGGATCCCAGCGTGCCGGCGTTATCGCCGCTGCGTCCGGTCTGACCTGTTCTATCGGAACCGGCAACTCCAACGCCGGTCTGAACGGATGGTACCTCTCGATGCTCCTGCACAAGGATGGATGGTCGCGTCTCGGCTTCTTCGGCTACGACCTCCAGGACCAGTGTGGATCCGCAAACTCGCTCTCCATCCGGGGCGACGAGGGTGCGATCGGCGAGCTGCGTGGTCCGAACTACCCGAACTACGCGATGAACGTCGGCCACCAGGGCGAGTACGCTGCGATCGTCGGCGGTGCTCACTACGGCCGCGGCGATGCATGGTGTTTCGACCCGCGTGTGGCGATCTGCTTCGCCGACCCGGCCCTGAAGTTCGACTTCGCCGAGCCCCGCCGCGAGTTCGCGAAGGGTGCGATCCGCGAATTCATGCCCGCCGGCGAGCGTTCACTCATCATCCCGGCCCGATAAACCTAACTCAATTTTTTTTTACCTAGCGCAACGTAAAATGAATAAAACGTAGATTCCTGCCTATTCTCCATCTTTCATCACCATATCAGTGCAACTTTTCGAAACCTTTAATTAAGTCATAAACAACTCTTAATTGAACCAAAAAGGTTTTGAACGTACACTTTGGTGCGATGAGCACCGAGGGAGGATGCTGAATGGAAGAGATTGTATTTGGCATCGGCATTACCGCATTGGCAGGTGCTCTTGCAACCATTGCCGGCGCTGCGGAGGATACTGAGTCTGATATTGGATCCCAAGGTGATCCGAACTCTCAGGTTCAGTTAGCTCCGCAGATGGGATATATTCACCGCATCTTCAACAAGGCGATTGCTGGTGAACCTCCCGCCTACGGCCTCTGGGTTGCATTGGGTGCAGGCCTTGCTTGGGCTTTTATGGCGATGCAGATGAATCCGATTCTTGCAATTGTACTCGGGAGCGCCCTTGCGGTCTTCGTGCAGGGCGTCTATGCGACAACCGCATATCTCGGTCGTACTGCAAGTCTCGCCAAGTTTGAACAGCCGGTCTACATCGATATCTTGAAGTCGATGACGACCGTGACCATGGCACACGCATTTATAGCGATCTTTGCCACCGTCGCGATGTGTCACCTGATCATCAGCGCACTTGGCCACCCCTTCCCGCTCCCGCTTCTGGGGCTTGTCTGGGGCATTGCGCTCGGTGCGGCCGGGTCTGCGACCGGTAACCCGTTCTATGGAAAAGAGCGGCAGTACCAGGAGCAGAAATTCGGAGCCGGGGTTCCGATCTCCGCGTCCGGTAACATCGTCCGCTACGCCGAGGCTGGCGAGCGGAACTCGCTTGACAACGGTTTCTTCAGCGCCAAGCTCGGCGGTCCTGCGTCGGGTATCTGTTTTGGGCTGATCGTCTTCTTTGAACTCTGGCGCACCGTGGTCTTTGAGCCACTCGCCGCCGGATGGGGAGCAATCATCATCGGTGTCATCGTGATCCTGATCTTTGCCGTCATAGACCGTTACATCGAGGTCTGGGCAAGAAATACCTTTGGTCCCTACGCGGTTCCTGAGGTTCCTGAGGTCCCTGAGGAGGCATCATCATGAGTGCACTCGGTGGACCCGCACAGACTGCAGGCTTCCAGCCCCCGACTGGGATGGGGATAGCAGTCAGCATCATTCTTATCATCGTCGCGCTTGCGCTTGCCTTCTTCCTCATACAGATGGCCGGGCTGCTCGCACTTGTCGGCATCGTCATCGGTGGCGTCCTGATTGGATTTGGCGTCCACTTCGTCCCGGTCGGCGGCGCACCCGCTGCGATGGGACAGGCCCCAGGTATCGCGACCGGTGTGGCGATGCTCGCCGCCGGTGCCGGGCTTGCAGGCCTCTTTGGCGGCGCATGGGCAGCCCCACTTGGATTCCCACTCGCCCTTGCTGGTGGCGCGATCGGCGGCGGGCTGCTGATGGCGATCACCTGCACGATGGTCAACGTCATCTACATCTTCGGCATGGGTATACCCTCAGCCTCAGGTAAGGTCGATAAGGACCCGATCACGGGCGATACCTTCCCCGAGTTCAAGAGTCAGGGTACCGAAGGACACGGCCTCCCGTTCATATCCTGGGTTGGCGGTGTCATCGGTGGCGCGCTCGGCGGTCTCGGCGGAACGCTCATCTACCTTGAGCTCCTCGAGGTCTACCAGGCACAGGTTCTGGTATCCGCATCCATCGCTGTCTCACTTGCTGGTGTCTTTGCGATCGGCATGTTCCTGATGAACGCTGTTCTTGCTGCGTACAACATCACCGGTACGATCGAGGGACCGCATGATCCCAAGTTCAAGCGATTCCCGAGGGCGATCATCGCATCCGCAACAGCATCAGCTGTTGCAGGCATCTTTGCGATCGCACTGTTTGAGGTGCTGATGGTATTCATAGAGTCCAACTTGATGGGGGCGCTCTGAATGGCGGTAAAAATTGAGGTTGGAGCAGGCGGTGTCCCGCACAACCAGATCCTGATCTACGGCCTTGTAGGGTCACTCATCCTCATCTACCTGACATACCTGAATTCGGCCACCAACACCGAGTACTTCGCGTTCTTCGGCGGACTTGCCAGTGTGGCAGCGCTCGTCTGGGGAGCTGACACGATCAAGCACCTCTGCAGCTACGGGCTTGGCACCGGCGTCCCGTCGGCGGGTATGATTGCACTCGGATCCGGCGTTATTGCCGCGCTCTTCGGAGCCATGACCGGCATATTTGCACCGATCGTTGCGATCATCGTCGCCGCGATCATCGGTGCGGTCTCCGGACTGCTGGCTAACCACGTGGTTCGGATGGACATTCCGGTCATGATCATCTCGCTGACAGAGCTTGCAGTCGTCGGTGCGATAACGGTGCTCGGCCTCATTGCAATGGTCGGCGGAACGTTCGACTTCCAGAACCTGTTCGGTGGTGGCTCAGTGAGCCTGGGTCTCGTCATCGGTAGCGGTGTCATCGCTCTGATCTTCATGCTTGCTGCAATCGCGATCCAGCACGCATTCAACGCCTGCCTTGGTCCCGATGAGAAGCAGGACCGGACGCTCATGCTCGCCGCCGAGTGCGGGTTCCTGAGCATGATCCCCATTGCGGTCATATCGTTCGCGTTCATCGCATTCATCCCAGCTCTCATATCGCTTGTGGTCTCGATCGTTGGATGGCTCTACACCTACATGCGGTACATCGAGCTCTCGAAGCGTGATGCCTACGCCTGGCTCGACGCAAAGCCGATCCTTGAACCCAAGGGAGGTGCCTAAAATGGCATTCGTTCAGGTACTACCTGAGTTCGGGCTTGTCGTCGACCCGATGGTCGGTGTCGTTACCACTGCCGGCGTCTCGTACACTCCGGTGCTCGAGCAGGTTGCAGAGCTTGAGAAGATCACCGACGATCTGGTCGGTATGCTCTCCGGTGAAGGCAACTTCCTGGCATCGTTCCCGAACAGGGAGGGTGTCCTCAACATCGCCGGAGGTGTGACCGCGTTCTGGTATGGCATGGCGATCGGGCTTCTGGTTGCTGGTATCGTCGTATTAGGACTGTTATGAGGTGAATAACATGGTTGAGAAGAAATCACCGGCCAGTGGATGGCCGATAGTTCAGGGCGACTTCCACACGGGAGATGCGCAGAGCTGCGTCGCCGTCATCACCATGGGATCCCACCTCGATGAACAGGGTATCTGTGATGCTGGGGCGGCTATTGCCGGGTCCTGCAAGACTGAGAACCTGGGTCTCGAGAAGGTCATTGCAAACGTCATCTCAAACCCCAACATACGGTTTGCCCTCTGTTGCGGCACTGAGGTGAAGGGTCACCTCTCTGGCCAGAGTTTCATCGCGCTCCATGCTGGTGGTGTCTCTGGCGGGAAGATCGTCGGAGCCCAGGGAGCGATCCCGTTCATCGAGAACCTTGCTGACGACGCGATCAAGCGCTTCCAGGATCAGGTTGAGATCGTCAACATCATGGAAAGCGAGGATATGGGTGCCATCAAGGCTAAGATCGATGAGCTCAAGGCCAAAGACCCTGGTGCGTTCCCCGAAGATCCCATGGTCGTCGAGGTCAAGGAAGCGGGCGCTGCTACAGAGGAAGTGACCGGCGAAGTTCAACCACTCTCTGGTGAGCTGGCGCTGATACATGCACGGATGAAGGTTGTCGAGCGGATGGTCACTGACATCGGTTACCGCAACAAGTTTGCCGCCGGTGTCTACTCAGGCAAGATCGAGGGCCTCATGATCGGTCTGATCGTCTCGTTTGTGATTCTGGGGTTCCTCTTGTTGTAGGGGTGAGATAGATGGCAGAAGAAGGTATACAAACAGCAGGCCCCATCCGGATGACAGCGATCAACAGAATGATGAATTCCATCCGGTATAAGGCACAGATTCTTGCCCGCACGAACAAGCTGGAATCAGGTATTATGGGCTCGGGGATTCTTGGGTTCGCAGTTGGACTCGCCATCGCCGTTCTGCTCATACTGGCTCCGGTAATAATACTGGGGATGATCTGACATGGTTGAGAAGAAATCACCGGCCAGCGGATGGCCGATAGTTCAGGGCGACTTCCACACGGGAGATGCGCAGAGCTGCGTCGCCGTCATCACCATGGGATCCCACCTCGATGAACAGGGTATCTGTGATGCTGGGGCGGCTATTGCCGGGTCCTGCAAGACTGAGAACCTGGGTCTCGAGAAGGTCATTGCAAACGTCATCTCAAACCCCAACATACGGTTTGCCCTCTGTTGCGGCACTGAGGTGAAGGGTCACCTCTCTGGCCAGAGTTTCATCGCGCTCCATGCTGGTGGTGTCTCTGGCGGGAAGATCGTCGGAGCCCAGGGAGCGATCCCGTTCATCGAGAACCTTGCTGACGACGCGATCAAGCGCTTCCAGGATCAGGTTGAGATCGTCAACATCATGGAAAGCGAGGATATGGGTGCCATCAAGGCCAAGATCGATGAGCTCAAGGCCAAAGACCCTGGTGCGTTCCCCGAAGATCCCATGGTCGTCGAGGTCAAGGAAGCAGGTGCTGCCGCAGCGGAAGTGGCTGTTGCAGGCGTAAACCCGCAGTTCCTTGAGTTCGAGGAGCGGCTCAACGTCATCGAGGATAGGATCGAGTTCGTTGATGCCGAGATTGCCCAGCGCGTCGGAAGGAAAGTCGGGCGCGATATTGGCATTCTGTATGGACTGGTCGCAGGTTTGATTGTATTCATGATATTGGCATTGATATAACTGCCCAAGTTAACGTTAATTGGGTTCCTATAAGGAGGATTGACGAATATGTTCAAGTTCGAAAAAGAACAAGCGGTACACGACTTTAACGGTACCATGCTCGGCGGGCAGCCTGGAGAATACCCGACCGTGCTCGGTGCATCCATCTTCTATAACAAGCACGAGGTTGTGCTGGATGATCACACCGGAAAGATCGATAAGGCTACGGCAGAGGCGCTCTGGAACCGATGCCTGGAGCTCTCGGATCACACAGGCATTCCGCACTTCATCCAGATCATAGCGGAGTTCCCTGAGGCTTTCGAGAGTTACATCGATTGGTTCTGTAGCATCGATGACAAGACAGCGTTCCTGATGGACTCTTCCGTCCCAACGGCGCTTGCCCACGCGTGCAACTACGTCACTGAGGCCGGGGTTGCGGATCGTGCGATCTACAACTCGATCAACGGTTCGATCGGACCGGAGAACATCGAGGCGCTGGCCAAGAGCGACGTGAATTCAGCCATCGTTCTCGCCTTCAACCCCGCCGACCCATCGGTCGCCGGTCGTGAGAAGGTTCTGGTCGAGGGTGGCGTTGCAGGGCAGGAGCTCGGGATGCTTGAGATCGCGGAGAAGTGCGGTATCACCCGCCCGATCCTCGATACGGCAGCGACCCCGCTCGGTCTCGGATCCGGCGGTGCATATCGTGAGATTCTTGCCTGCAAGGCGATCCACGGTCAGCCGACCGGTGGTGCATACCACAATATGACGGTCTCCTGGACCTGGCTGAAGCGCTGGAGAGGGACGAAGAAGGTCTCCCCGCAGCAACTGGTTGGGCTGGAAGGCAAAGATAACCTCATCGAGCAGCTCACGCGCCACTACCTCGGCGGCCTGGATGGGATACGCCAGGCGGCTTGGTCTGCACCTGATATCGGGTGCAACATGGTTGCAAGTACGCTCGGTGCTGACCTGATCATGTACGGGCCGATCGAGAACGTCGAGGCCATGATCACAGCGCAGGCCTATATCGACATCGTCGTGCTGGAAGCGGTGCGTGACCTTGGGATTGAGCCTAAGTCCGACAATCACCCGCTGTTTAAGCTCGTCTAAACCAAAACCCTTTTTTTTGCACCGTGGTCGGTCTGTACTCTCGTCCGACGATGGGAAGGTTGCCCGGTAGTAGAGCGTTTTGTCTTACTTTGCGGGTTCAGGCGCAGATCGCGAGCTTCTCTCAGAAAGCCGCGCAGGCGAATTCATGGGGGGGAGCGAGAGGCTGCATGCTGGTGGACCGTGGTGAGGGTGAGGGCCGGGGAGCCTCGGATCGCCAAACCGGAGATGCCTTCGTGGAAAGGTGGCCTGGTAGAGGTGGTATCCAGAGCCCCTGAGGGTGCTGCCCAGGGATGGGACTTTCGAAGGTTCCCTTCTTCATCATGGTAACTTGATGTGCCCCGCAATCCTGAGTTTTCCGCCCTCGAGGTAGTGGAGCACCACCGTATCACCCGGGAGATAGATGAGGTCCTTCTCAAGCGTGAGCACAAGCTCCGGTCGCCGCCAGTCACCTTCATCCCGCACCGCCACCACCCGCGCCGGGATGAACTGCATCCAGTGGCCAAGGTGGAGCACCATCCCCGCCGTGAGCGGTGCCGGCCAGTATCTGACCAGGGTCGCCTGTGCCTCAAGGTTAGTCCTGCCCTGGATTGTGGGATCGTTTGAGAGGACGAAGCCGCGATCGAGGGCGCTGGATTCGATATTCTTGAGTGCAAGTCCCACGCGGTCACCTTCAGCGGCCCAGTCGAAGTCGTCGTCATGCTTCTGGATGGAGCGCACCGTGACCACCTGTTCCCCGGGGTAGATCTTCAGGGTATCGTGCTTCTTGATGCCGCCCCGCACGATGCCGCCGAGGATGACCGTCCCGATACCGCGGACGTTGAAGTGGTGATCGATGGGGATCGATCCCACGGTGCCGGCACCGGGTCGGACGGAGGCGCGGGTGTGCGCCTCCGCGAGCAGGCGATCACGGAGCGCGATCGGGTCTTCGTCCACGAACTCATAGCGCTCGAGCACCGTTCCCCGGAGGAATGGCATGAGATCTTCAGGGACGAGGTAGTTTTGAAGGACGATGTAGCCCCGCCCCACACCCACCTCATCGAGCATCAACACCCACTCCCCGAAGATCGGTGTAATCTCGCTCACCACGATGAGGGCTGCATCAGCCATCGACGCCGCATAGAAGAGCGGAGCCAGCCGTTCGGGATATCGGGTCGGCTCTATGAAGGTGACGGTGTCATCGCTCTTCTTCAGGTTGTAAAACGTGATATCGGAAGCCGTGCCTCTCTTCCCGAGACTCTTCGCGTAGCCTTCGGGTCCCAGCACGGCGACATTCAGGTTGCCCATATTCCAGATCATTTGGTCATCCAGAAGGATGAGGCTTGCTCTGCACCCGAGTGTCTCATGCCCCTCGCGCGCCCCTGGGTTTGCCTCACGCCAAAACCCCTCAGAGGAAGGGGGGCCGGACACGCGCGCCGCATCGCTAACCAAATGAGTTTTAACAAAGTAAATTTAACTTTACTATGCTCTATGCGGAGAACGGCATCGATCACGATCCTGGCCCTCATCGGCATACTCCTTGCCAGCATGGCCTGTGCTATCATCATGGGACCGGCCAGTATGTCTCTCGGATCCCTGATTGCGTTACCAAACGCGTGGAAGATCTTCTGGGATGTCAGGCTGCCACGGGTGATCGTCGCGGTGCTCGTCGGGTGCGCGCTTGCCGTGGCGGGTACCGCCATGCAGGGGCTGTTCCGGAACTCCATGGCCGACCCCTACATCATCGGCACATCGTCCGGCGGGGCGCTTGGCGCCACGCTCTCGATCGTCTTCTTTGCGGGTACAGGAAGACCGGTCTTTGCATTCATAGGGGCGACGGTCGCCACATTCACCGTCTACACCATCGCCCGTCAGGGCGGAAAGGTTCCGGTCGAGACGCTCCTGCTCTCCGGTGTTGCTCTCTCCATGCTCCTCTCAGCGTTTCTCTCATTCCTCATGTACACCGCCGGGCGAAGCCTGCACCAGATCATGTTCTGGTTGATGGGTGGCTTCTGGAACGTCTCGTGGGATGATGTCCTCATCGCCACCCTCATTCCGATCGGGTGCCTGGCCATCTATTTCTACGCCCGTGATATGAACATCATATCGCTCGGGGAGGAGGATGCGATCCATCTCGGCGTGAACGTCGAGCGGCTAAAACAGCTCCTCCTCTTTGCAAGCGCCTTCCTGGCCGGCATCGCGGTCTCGATCGCAGGAGCGATCGGGTTCATCGGTCTGATCACACCGCACGTGATGCGCCTGATCGTCGGACCTGATCATCGTATTCTCCTCCCCGCAGCAGCACTTGCGGGAGGGATCCTTCTCCTCTGGTCTGATACGCTTACAAGAACGTTTGCAGGTGATATGCCGGTCGGGATCATCACCTCCTGCTTTGGCGCACCGTTCTTCATATACCTCCTGCGGAGTCGGATGAAAGCATGAAACCAGTCGAGGTCATCGGTATCGATGTCTCCTACGGCGCAAAGAAGATCCTCGAGACCATATCGTTGCACGTCGAGAAGGGTGAGATCCTCGGGATCATCGGGCCGAACGGGGCCGGGAAGACGACGCTCATCAAGGCGATGAGCCGGATAGTCGCGCCTGAGAATGGGGAGATCCATCTCAATGATCGGAACCTGGATTCTTTCAGCTTCCGTGAGCTGGCCCAAAAGATCGCTGTCGTGCCGCAGGGGTTCTCGATCAGTTTCGATTATACCGTGCGCGATGTCGTCATGATGGGGAGGCATCCCTACATCGGGAGGCTCTCCTCCGCGACACCCCGGGACCTGGAGATCTGTGACCATGTCATGCGGCTTGCAAATGTCACACACCTCGCCGCCTCATCGGTCAACGAGATCAGCGGCGGCGAGCGACAGCGGGTGCTCATCGCCCGGGCGCTCGCTCAGGAACCCCGGATCCTTCTCCTTGACGAGGCGACATCGAACCTCGATATCAGCCACCGGATTGAGATCTTGAATATCATCAGGGATCTCTCTACTGAGGTCACTGTGATAAGCGTCTTTCACGACCTGAACCTGGCGGCCTATTACTGCGATCGCCTGATCATGTTGAAAGATCGGCGGGTGTTTGCCGCCGGAGAGCCGCAGGATGTGCTGACGCAAGAGACGATCCATGCGGTGTACGGGATCGACGTCCTGGTAAAGACCCACCCACTGACTGGTAAACCCTACATCCTCCCTGTGTATGGGCATACCCCGGACCGCCAGCCCAGGAGGGGTGTACATGTCACGTGTGGCGGGGGCACGGGGTCTGACCTCCTCTATGCCCTCCACAGGGAGGGATTTCGGGTGAGCACCGGTGTGCTCAACCTCTTGGATACCGATTATGCAACCGCGACGGCTCTGGGTATCCCCTGCATCACCGAAGCGCCGTTTGCTGCGATCTCTTCCGACGCACGCGCTGCCCTCCGGCAACGGATCGACACCGCGCACGCCATCGTCGTCACCGCGATGCCCATTGGGCCGGGGAACATCGAGAATATAAGGATACTGAAGGATTACCCCGATAAACCCATCATACTCCTCTGCGGCGGTGTGAGCCCATCCTTCGAGGATCACACCGGGGGCGAGGCTGATGCGATCATCCGTGAACTGCTCGGCCGGGGGGCGGTCAGGGCGGGGCGGATCGATGAGGTTCTGCGGATCCTCAAAGCGATGGATTGATCTCTGGATGCGGTCAGGGGCATCCAGAAGAGATCGGAGCGGTGAGATTGCATGCAGGCGCCAGACGCTCAAGTGAGATCTCAGGTGGTCAGTTGCCTCGCAGTGCTCCATGTCTCTTACTCCTCTAAGATCGCTGGGTAGTGCATCGCATCACCGTATCTTCGAAGGTTTTGATGCGTGAGGTGCAGTGCCAACAATCACGCGGAGTGAGGGTAGTGGCCTGGTTTTGCGAGGTCTCCCCCCCTCCTTTCAATATGCTCCCGCCCCGCCCGGCTCATCGCACCTCCTCCCCCGCCCCGAGGGGGCGAGGGCAGTCGTGGTGATACCCGGGGAGGGCCGTATCATCAGACACTGGGCCGTGGGAGGTATACACCCGTGGGGGTGGGGCAGACGGGGATGGAGCAAAAAGCTCCCTCCCCTGTCTCTGGCATCAATATGCCCCCACTCCGCCCTCTCCCCGGGCAGAGTGGCCTCACGCGAAACTACAAAGGGCGCGAAGAGGAGAAAACACCCCTGAGGATCTCTGAAGATAAGATGACAACGAGCAGTAGGGCACTACCGAAGATAAGTGTCGGGGGGATCCCGATCAGACCTTGTAGGCCACGAGCGAGAGGCCTAGACGGCTCTCAAGTTCCTGGATCTGTCTGAGATCCCCCTCATTCAGCTCTGCATATGCCGGCTTTGCATATGCTACGATCGTTACACCGAGTTCCTCTTCACAGCGTTGCACCTGCTTCACCTGTTCAGGTGCCAGATCTGCATACCTCGCAGTGATCATGATTCTGATCCCGGACTACTGGTAGTTATTGGGTATATTATAGGTTGCGGAGGGGCAAGACTCCGCATATGGAGGGGGGCGCTGAGAGGTTCCAGATGTTTTTCCGGATCGTGAGTGCGACAGCCATCATTGCTGGCAGACCTTAGTGCATCGCATCACCGTATCTTCAAAGATTTCGATGCGTAAGATGTAACGCCAACAATCACGCGTAATGACGACAATGACCTGGTTTTACGAGGTTTCCCCCTTCTTTCAATATGCCGGTATCCCCCATCCCGCCCGAATCGGTGGCAGTCGTGGTGATACCTGAGGAGGGGCGTATTCGGGAGAGCGAACCCACACACCAGCTCCCCCTTCAGGTTCTCCCCCTACACTGAGCCGTGGGAGGTATCTTCACGGGGAGGGGCAGACGGGGATGGAGCAAAAAGCTCCCTCCCCTGTCTCTGGCATCAATATACCCCCACCCCGCCCTCTCCCCGGGCAGAGTGGCGCCAGAGAAGCCAGAGGAATACCCCCGAAGATCTCTCGAATGTATGATTGACAACGAGCACTATCAGGTTTGACTGGAGATTACACCGGTGAGGGGAGCATGTGTGCTTCTGGATGGATCGGCCTTTGCGTGGTGCCGGCCGGATCGGGAGGCCTGCCGGCACACCAATTGCTTCTCCGCAACGGGTGGATATGTAGATGTTTATCCTCGAAAGTGCAATGTACCTGGGATGATGAAAGCCAGATGCCTGTTGCTCTCTCTTGGACTGATCGTCTTTGCGGCGGTCTTCATCGGTGCGGTAAGCGCATCAGACCTGGTGCCGACAGGGGATGCCGGAAGGACTGTGACGGTGATCGATGGCCTCGGGGAGACCGTCACCATCCAGGGAATACCGCAGAGGATCGTCTCGCTCGCGCCTTCCAACACCGAGATTCTGTATGCTATCGGTCTTGAAGACCGGATCGTCGGTGTCACCGACTACTGCGATTACCCTCCGGCAGCCGCCGATAAAGAGAGGATCGGCGGATACAACACCATCAGCGTCGAGAAGGTGCTCGCAGCCGATCCGGACCTTATCCTCGCTGCCCCCGGCAGCACTGAGGAGGTGGTCAACCGCCTGCGAGCCCTCGGTATGACTGTTGTCACCCTCTATCCGGAGACGATCGACGATGTCCTGCAGGATATCGACCTTCTTGGGAGGGTGACCGGGCAGGAAGAGCAGGCGGCGGCGTGTGTTGAGGGGTTGCAGGAGCGCATCAGCGTGGTTGCCGAAGGGGTGGATGGCCAGGGAGAGAAGCCGTCGGTTGTCCATGTCGTCTGGCACGATCCGATCTGGATCAGCGGCGACGGGACGTTCCAGAACGAGGTTATCACGGCAGCGGGGGGGACCAATGCGTTTGGCTCGGTCGATGAGTGGGGTATCGTCAGCCTTGAGGAGTTCATCGCAACCGATCCAGACCTCATCCTTGTGAGTTCAGGAACCGGCATGACCGAGGAAGGACATGATGTCATCCAGGACTACTTCCTGAATGAACCCCGGATGCAGGGACTAAAAGCCGTCCAGAGCGGTCACGTCTATGTCATCGACACCGATATCATCAGTCGAGGTGGCCCCCGGATCGTGGATGCGCTGGAAGAGGTAGCGGCCATCCTCCATCCGGGCACCTTTAGAGCGAATGTCCCAGATAGAACTCCTGTAGCACAATCTCCGGGTTTTGACGTGATTCCACCTATCTGTGCACTGTTCGTTGGCTTTTTGCTTGGACTGAGAAGATAAGGTGGATCGGCCCATCTCGCCTTTCAGATACCATGCCTGCCGATCACATAGGCTGCTCCACCTGTTGCCTGATGGACCGATCTCTTGGGGAGGCGCTCGACCTCGTCGCCAGCCGGACGAGGTTTGCCGAGATCTTCTCAGACGGTCCGCACTCCCTCTTCTGCTCAGAGGAGATCTGTTACTCCTTCGACCTTCGGTACACGGTCCATGCCCCGACCGCTGATATCAACATAGCATCCGATAACGAGCACCTGCGGAGGGCGACCATCAGGGTCCTTGCGGATCTCGCAGAAGTCTGCGATCGTATCGGGGCTGCGCGGCTGGTCATCCACCCGGGGCATGTCTGGGGTGAGGAGGTGCGGGGCGCGGCTACCCGGGCCCTCGATCGTTCGCTCGATGATCTGGCTGATATCCAGAAGGAGATGAGCGTCCAATTCGCCATCGAGAACATGGGGGCGTGGGATATCTGTTTCTTCCGGGAGCCCGGGTTCATCGACCGCCTCACTGCGCTTGAACTCGGGTTCACCCTTGATGTGGGGCACGCCCACGTCAACGGCAATCTGGAGGCATTCCTGGAGAGAGGTGGTGCGATCCACGTTCACCTGCATGACAACTGTGGCAACCGAGACGCTCACCTGGGGTGCGGCGAAGGAGAGATCGATTTTTCTCATGTACTGCAGGCAATCCCGTGGAACACCACGAAGGTCATCGAACCAACCTCGTTTGATCAATACGAGGGGAGCCTCGAGCACCTGAGGTCGCTCGTGCCCTGAACTTTCATGGGTCTCGCCCGAGCAACCGCTTCACTGCCGCACGGAACGTGAGGAACTCTTTTGAGATCTCAGCCCCCTGAGAGCCCGGGTAGGCGCTAGCACCCCGGGCGGTGACGCGATGGCCATCGATCTCCAGCCGCAGGTGCCAGTAGGTGACATCGCAGCAGGAGTGGGCGGAGACATACTCCTGCTCCCACTCCCAGACACCAAGCCGGTCTGTGGTCTCCAGGAACCGCGCCCACTCCTCGGGTGTGGGGGATGTCTCCATCACGACCCCGGAGTAGCCTCCTCCGCTCGCCCACTCGTAGAGGAGCCTCCCGTCCACGAGCCTGACGTAGAAGGACGGCCCGGCACTCCCGCCGATGTAGAACTCGAAGACCTCCGGGAGAGTCGGTGCGGTGCACATACTCATGGCTATACGAGCAGCAGAGCCAAATACCCTGCGACTAAAAACCCCAGACAGCAGAGCCAGGCGACATCGGCCCTGCCCGGAGCGGTAGCCATACAGGATGAGGACGGGAAAGAGGCCCCGGGGTAGGCTGCGACGAAAGCGATGACGAGAGGGATACACCCCCGCCAGATAGATCCTGGAGGCGATGGACCCGATCCCGTCAGGTGCGAATAGCAGATCTGGCGGCGGCGATATGCGCTTCCACGAGCAGTCGGGTGCTTGCCTTCGCATCGCCGCCCTGGGGCGTAAAGCGTGCTCCATCAAAGGCAGCAAAGATCGATCCTATCGCTGCGGCATGCGATCTGGCGTAGCCTCCCTCAAGTGCAAGGGCGAGAGCCCCCGGCCTCGCCTCCAGCAACATCCCGGTCAGGGCCCCGAAATCCTCGGGATGAAGGAGCATTGAGCCGAATGGATCATCGAACGACGCATCCTGCCCCGCCGAGACCACGATGAGGTCCGGATCGAACCGCTGGATCGCCGGGAGGAAGATCTTCTGAAAGACCAGGGCATAGTCGGCTCCGGTCGAACCTGACTCGAGGGGCGCGTTGATGGTATACCCGACACCCGCGCCGGATCCCTGCTCCTCCGGCCACCCGGTCCCCGGGAAGATCCCCATCTCGTGTACAGAGCAGTAGAGCACCCGGTCGGAGGTATAAAAGGCCGCTTGTGTCCCGTTGCCGTGATGCAGATCCCAGTCCACGATGGCGATCCGGTCGACCTCACGGAGTGCCCGGGCTGTGGCGATGGCAATGTTGTTGAAGAGGCAGAACCCCATGGCCCGGTCAGGCGTGGCGTGGTGTCCGGGTGGACGCACCATAGCAAAAGAATGCTCCCCGCTGAGCGCCTGTTCCACCGCCTGTTGGGTAGCCCCGACAGCGTACAGCGCTGCATCGAATGATCCCCGGGTGACGTAGGTCTCGGGGTCGAGGTAGCAAGCCTCGCCTGGAGGGCACGCCCTGCAGAGAGAGTGGATGGTGGCGATGTGCTTGGGGGTGTGCACCAGTGCAAGATCTTCGGGCGGGGCTTGCTCTGGTGCTATACGCTTGACGCCGTCCGGCACCCCGATGAGGGCGGCCTTGAGGCGCGCCTCCGACTCAGGGTGGTCGGGGTCGTCATGTGCTGCAAAGAGATCTCCTGTAACGACTGAACTGGGCACCGCTGATCAGGACTACTTTGTTGGCGCCTGAATATGAACCTTATTGACCGGGCAGGTCTTCGGGATCGTCACCAAAGTTCATGCAACCTCCCGCATATCTGACCCCACGGTTCAGTTCTGGTATGGCCGGCGCACCTGCTGGACGAGGTCTCTGATGCACTCGACCCTGTCCTCTGGAGGGGTTGGTTGCACCGGCTAACCGGTGGAGCCCTCTTCCGGGGCGAGACCTCTTCTGCAAAAAACCAAAAAAGATTGAGATCCTCTATACTGGTTACGTGCTGGCAGGCGATATCGTCATACCCGCTGTCTGAACGTTTTGTCCACCCTCGACCACGAACGCCTGGGCGGAGTCAGAGAAGATCTCTCCGGTGTACTGGACGTTCTGATTATTCTTTGCATAGACCAGCGTGTTAACCCGGTCGCCTGAGGCATGGATATCCACGGAAGCGTCGCTGAACTGATTGTTCGTGCCGCCAAGGCTTGCACCTTTACCGTCGATCCCGGCAGGATTTTCCAGATGGAAGTCTTTTATCTGGACGTCTTTAGCAAGATCAATCTGAAGGCCGTAGCCGTGGGAGTCGATGCTTGTACAGTTCTCCATCACCAGGGAGGGCTTGGCCGAGCGGCATGGGACGCTGTAGTAGCCGGCGGGTTTCCGATGGGTGTAGTCGGTCTTCCCGGCACCCGTCTCACTCTCGACGCAGTTGTAGAGCTTACCGCCGTTGGTGGTGTAGAACCCATACAGGGAGTTGCCCTCCGCGATGCAGTCGAGGAACGTCACATCGGCGTTCGGGGCGTAGTAGCCGCATCCGAAGTAGTGGGTCGACATATCGCTCTGCTGATAGGGCCTCGCCGGGTAGGGTTTCTGCCCGTTGTCGCGGCTCACGCAGTTCTCGAGGACGCAGTCAACCTTCTTCGGGTCGAACTCAAAGTGGAACCCGGACTCGAGGTTTCCCTCAGCAAGGCAGTTCTTCACCCGGAGCCCCTCGATATCGTTTAACTCCGCAAAGTCAAACCCGGTGATCCAGGGATTGAACGCCCCGTACTTACCGCAGTTGATCGCGCTACAGTTCTCATAGCGGACATCCTTGATCACCTTGTTCGTCGTCCCCCAGGCGTTGTGGAGGAATCCGTATGTCCCGGTATCCACGGCCTTGCAGTCCGTGAACTCTATATCCTGAAGGGTGGGAGCATATACCGTTGGGTCGTGGATCAGGAGATAGACCGCCTGAATGCTTGTATCTGCAGTTCCTGTGATGTTGTGGAGCTTCGCATGGCTCGCACGGATGGTCATCACACCGAGCCACTTGACGCCACTGCTGTAGCCTGTCCCCTTGACATGGAACCCGTCCAGAGTCACATATTCGCAGTCCACGTTGATACGGCCATCGCGGGTGAATGATAGATACGTCGCATCCGGACCCTGGCCTGAGAGCGTCGTGCCCGCCTTCGGCACTATGATCCCGGCACAGTTGAACGTGCCATCTGAGAGGATGGCCGTACCGCCATCAGGCAGTGCAGCGAGTGCCGCCTGGATCTCAACATGGTCATCAACTCCATCACAGATGTAGTCTGCCTGGGCCTTTGACAGTTCGTTGCTATCACTTGCAGCCACGGTGAGCGTGGCCGGACTTGCAGACTCAGCTGCACTCACCGGAGTGAATACCGGTATAAGGCAGAACACCAGAAGTACTGCAGCCAGTCTTAGTATGTTTCGTCTGTCTATCATGCTATTTCAGCCTCTCTGTGAGGTAGAACTACCGTCTTTCGATCACCATATAAATATTTTTTTAGCAGGATAAAATGAATTCAAAGAGATAATTTGGAATACGGGCAAGTAACATCCAATATATTTCGGATATTGTCCATGAATCAAAAGATAGAGGAACACAAAAAGATATTATATGATTGGTGGAGCTAAATTCGAAAACCATAAATATTCGCGCCCTCTGATGCCAGACCGCTGGATCTCCCGTTCCCGGGGCGCTTCCACACGAGGTGGATGGATATTCGATCGCGTGCGTCGGGACGATCCTGGGGTTCTGACCACCAGCACCTGGAAAACCTCCACCAGCACCTGGATGATCGGTATCCTGATGTACAGGCACCATACACGCCCAAGATGCGAAGGTTGGCGCCCGGGTGAGCATCTGCTCAGGAACGCATCGCCACCGTCCGCACCCTGACCCAACGGTGCATCAGGGCGCAATCTCTATATAGAGAGTCTCCATAGAAACGCCCCTATGCGAGTGGCCTGCCTGACCTTCTGGTTCTACGACTACACCATCCAGATGGCAAACGAACTTGCCCGGCACGCTGAGGTGCTGCTCCTGCTCCCTGACTACAGGTCAGAGGAGTACCTGGAGGATATCGGTCCGGGGGTCGAGGTCCGCACCTTCGACTACTCCCGACATGCCGGGCGGTTGGGACCGTCGTGCTACTCGATGATTCGGGACATCATCGCCATGATCGATGACTTCAGGCCAGATATCGTTCACTTTCAGGTGAATAACCCAATGCTCTGCCCGCTCATCCCTATGCTCCGGGGATATCCGCTGGTGGCGACATTCCACGACATCGAACCGCACCCCGGCGAAGACCACCTCCTGGATATCGGCTCCCTGCTCTACCGATTCACCCTGTTTATATCGAGGGCCTTCGCGGACCGGATCTTTGTACATGGCAACACACTCAAAGGTATTCTGGTAGAGAAGTACCGCGTCCCTGGCCGGAAGGTACACGTCATACCGATCGGTGAGCACGAGGTGACGCCGTTTACAAAGCATGCGCAGGAAGGATTGAAGCCGCCAGGGCCTCGGGTGCTCTTTTTTGGTCGCATTCATCGTTACAAGGGACTTGACTGCCTGATCCAGGCGGAACCACTCATCACCAGGGAGATCCCGGATGTCCGGATCGTCATCGCCGGCACGGGCGAAGACTTCGGGAAGTATGAGGAGATGATGGCGGGCCGGGGGGTATTCGAGGTCTACAACTACAGGATACCCTATGAAGAGGGTGCCCGGCTCTTCCAGCAGGCGAGCGTCGTGGCACTCCCGTATCTTGAGGCATCCCAGAGCGGTGTCGTACCAACCGCATACGGGTTCAAGAGACCGGTGGTGGTCACGGATGTGGGGGGCCTGCCGGAGATCGTGGACGACGGCACGACCGGATATATCGTCCCACCCCGAGACCCAGCTGCGCTTGCTGATGCCATCGTGAGCCTCCTCAAGGACCCGGAGGCGTGCCGGCGCATGGGAGAACAGGGCTACACAAAGCTGAAGACCGATATGGCCTGGTCCACGATCGCCGCATCTCTCCTTGCGGTCTACAACGAACTGGCTCCACCTCCAGGGGATGGGAGATCCTCTGCAGGAGGGGCTGCAGGTCTGGTAGTGCCTGCTATCGATGAAGAACCATGATCGAGACTGCGTGCTGGAGGTCTATCGGTGTACAGGAGGGCAGTGCCCGTGAAGGACCTGAGGGGCAACACTTTAATAGATTGGCCTGGTAGTAACTGCACCTGCACAAGCATGCGCGCCCACTGCACGCCAGTAAAAACCCATGATGTCCCTTGGGCCACAGGCACACTGGGTGCATTCTCATACGAAGAGAATGTACCCTCGCGTGAGGTTTGCGCGGCGCAACAGATGAGCTATCCAGCAGAGGCCACCACCCCGGATACCAGCTTCTCCCACGCGGCTATGCTACAGAGGGGCCTCTACACACCAACCCACCCGGAGACACAGAGGACGCCATGCACCTTCCAAACCCGCTTCAGTTGAATGACTGGGACAACAGGAGGCTCTTCTGGACACTTCAGGCTCTCCAGATCACCCTCATCGTGGTGGTCTGTCTCGACCTCATCGGTTACCACATACCGATTGCCCGCGAAGCCCTGGCCTTCCTCTACGTCACTTTCCTGCCCGGGGTTCTGGTACTGAAGGCGCTCAGGCTTCACGGCCTCGGCACGATCGAGACGGCGCTCTACTCTGTCGGGTTGAGTCTTGCGGTCCTCATGTTCACCGGCCTTGCTGCGAACATCATCTACCCTCTGCTCGGGTACATGCGGCCATTCTCGCTTGAGGCCCTCTTTCCCCTGCTCATCGCAGTCGTGCAGGCCCTGCTCGTTCTCGCGCTCACCAGGGATCGGGAATACTCAGATCCCGATCCCCCTGTTTCGATCATTCCCCCCGCCCCGGCAGTGCCACTCCTGGCGCTGCTCCCGTTCCTCGCGATCATCGGGGCGTACGTGCGCAACGAGTACCACATGGTTACATACCTCTTCCTCCTCCTCGTCCTCATCGCCGTGATCGGCCTCGCCATCGGGTTTGACAGATTCATCCCACCCTCCTGCTACCCGTTGGCGGTCTATTCTATCGCACTCTCGCTCCTCTACCATACCTCGCTGATATCGGGATATGTCTGGGGTTATGACATTCACCATGAGCTCCACCTCGTAAACGGTGTGCTCGGATCAGGCCTCTGGGATGCGAGTATCCCATACAACACCAACGCGATGCTCTCAGTCGTTGTGCTCGTACCCATCTACTCTCTCATCACGGGCATGGACCCTATCTGGATCTTCAAGATAGTCTTCCCGCTCCTCTTTGCACTCGTGCCGCTCGGTCTCTACCATATCTTTGCGAAGCAGACCAATGCAAAGATCGGGTTCCTCGCGGCCTTCTTCTTTGTCGCATTCTTCACGTTCTACACAGAGATGATCTCGCTCGCTCGCCAGCAGATCGCTGAGATATTCCTCATGCTGACGATCCTTGTGATGATCGATAAGGCGATGAACCGGGCCCGGTGGGCGCTCCTCCTCGGCACATTTGGTATTGGCATGATCGTCTCGCACTATGGGCTATCATATATCTACCTCTCCGCGCTCGTCCCGGCATGGCTGCTCCTCGTCTTTTCAGAAAATCTCCCCGCCGGTATACGAGAAAAACTCTCGGTGGTTGGAGATAACCCAAGCTGGGGGATGGCCTCAAAGGTGCAGGCCCGGACGCTCGTCCTCCCCTACATTCTCATACTCGCCGTCTCTGCCTACCTCTGGTACTCGACGGTGGCCGGGGGTACAGCATTTGCCACCATCACCGGCATCGGGGATAAGATCGTAAGCGCCCTCTTCGTAGGGGCATTAAGCCCCACGACCGCCCAGGGCATGCACATCCTCACCACCCAGGCGGTCTCACCCTTGCACAGCCTGGCGAAGGTCGTCCATGTCGCCACCCAAGGGCTCATCTGCGTGGGGCTGCTGGCAACCCTCTTTGGGCGCGAACGGTGGAGAATAAAGCCTGAGTATATCGCTATATCGCTTGTCTTCCTCGCGATCAATCTGGCCGGGATCGTTGTCCCCTTCTTCGCAAGCTCGCTCAATACGAGCAGACTCTATCATATCACCCTGATCTTCCTTGCTCCGTTTGCGATCATCGGGGGCATAACACTCTACGAAGCCGTGGTGGGAAGGATACCTCAGGTAAGAGTCACCCCATTTGCAAAATCAGCTTACCAGGTGTTGGCGATCTTCTTTGTTGTATTCTTCCTCTTCAATACCGGGCTCATCTACCAGATCACAGACGACCGCCCGACGTCGATAGCGCTTGAGACCACCGGAGATAAACCGGTCTTTAACGGCAGAGAGGTGGTGGGGGCGGGGTGGCTCCTCTCCGCAGGGAGTAAACGCCCCATCTATGTCGATGGGATGCGCTGGTGGCTCCTGCTGGGCTTTGGCCCCGATCATCAGCGCTACCTCCCGGCGAATGTATCGTTGATAGAACCAGATTCCTACCTCTACTTTGGCACGCACAACATCGTGAGGGAGAGTGTCCGGATTGAGGTGACGGAACATGCGGTCACCATGGCGGACTATACCGATGCCGGGAGATTCATCGGAGATCGGGACAAGATCTATGATAATGCAGGTTCCGCCATCTACCATTGGTGAAGGATCGGGCTTGGTACACCGTCTCATGTGGTTCCCTACCCGAGCTCTGCCTCACACGAGACCACCGAGATCTGGATTGTCTGGTCGAGAGGTGTACCCCCTGCGGGGAGGGAGAGCTCTTTTCCTCTCCGGTCCACTGCCTCAAGGAGATCTTGGGACAGAACCATATTCTCAGGTTCGTTTCCCTGGCACGATTTTTAATGGAGAGGACCTCCGAATGCGCGGGCGGGGGAGGAGGCGCGACGAGCCGGGTGAGGCCGGGGGGCCACCCGCCCTCTCTCACCACAAAATGCGGGTAGCGCTCACGAAATGAGGTTCACGCCTCATCGATCAGATATCCAGGATTGGTTCAAACTGTGACTTCCCGACCGGCCCGTAAAAACTTGTTATCTTCGGATCCAGGCCGCAGATCGGGCAGACATAGTTCTCTGGCAGATCCTCAAACGCGGTACCTTTCGGGTAGCCCCGGAACGGTTCGCCGCGCTTCCTGTCGTACACGTAGCCGCATATCTTGCAGATATACCTCGTTGGCTCCCAGGGCACAAATCCCCACGTCCCGATCGGCCCTTTGCCGGTCGCGCCACAGACCGGGCATAGGTAATCCTCTGGCAGATCCTCAAACGCGGTCCCGGCCGGGATACCGCGATGTGACTCACCCCGTAGCGGCGAGTAGATGTAGTTACAGTACTTGCACCGGTATCGCTTCACGCCCTTCATGCAGATCACACTCATCCAGGGATTTCTACCAGATAAGGTTTCCCGTGATCCTGCGCGGTAGCCGGTGACAAGCACCCCTGCCGGAGTGCAAGCGCGAGCTGATGCGAGAGAGAGAGCAGGGCGTGTTTGTCCTGTCCCCTGCTCTCGCCGGATCAGGTATGTCCAGGCCGGGCTACCAGGAGACCTCGCCTGTATCTCCGTTCACCGTCACCCTGGTGCCGGGTGGCAGATGGGAGAACTCTGGAGGAAGGCGATCGATCATGGGGATCTCCGCAATGATCGCCCCGACCGCGATTATCGGTTCGGCCTCAGTATTGATGATTGCAGCAGGGGCAAGGCCGTTCTGTCTCAACGCGTAGATGACGTAAGATCCTACCGTCGATCCCTTCCCGTACGGAAAAGATAGCACCCGCCCGGCGATCGACTGCCCTTCAAGCGGGTGGCCCCGTTCCACGACGATACCGGTCTTGGGGTTGACGCCCGAGAGGAACGATATGGGTTCGGGTGATACGAGGAGTTCCCCGGTCCCTATACCCCTGGATATGCCTCTACCTAACATGATCATCGCCACCACATTATAATGAGGTTAGGGATCTAATTATATGAGTGACATGGACGAAACCCTTAGCAACAGCCCTGGAAGCGAGCACGACATGCTCAAACTCCAGATCCAGGATCTGAAGGCGCAGATCCTGGACTATAAACTAAAGAACGAGCTACTCGAGAAAGAGCTCCTGCAGCTCAGGAAAGAGAACGGTCAATTAAAACGGATGCCGCTGTTTGTTGCTGCGGTGGTTGATGTCCTGGATGGCGGTGAGGTATACCTCCGGCAGCAGGGCAACAATCAGGAATACGTCACCACAGTCAATAAGGAGCTCCACCGCATCCTCAAACCCGGGATGAAGGTAGCGGTGAATAATACCCTCTCTATCGTCAAGACAATCGGCAATATCTATGACTCAAGGGTCAGAGTCATGGAGCTCGATGAACAGCCTGGCGTAACGTTCAAGCAGATCGGCGGCCTGAAGAGTGAGATCGAGGAGGTCAGGGAGGCGGTTGAGTATCCGCTCACGAAACCGGAGGTCTATGAGCGTGTGGGAGTTGAGCCCCCCAAGGGTATACTCCTTTACGGCCCGCCCGGGACAGGGAAGACCCTGATCGCAAAGGCGATCGCCAACCAGTCTCATGCGCGGTTCATCAGGATGTCAGGGAGCGAACTCGTCCACAAGTATATCGGGGAAGGCGCGCAGCTCGTGCGGGAGCTCTTCGTCCTTGCCCGGGAACGGGCTCCGGCGATCGTTTTCATCGATGAGATCGACGCGATCGGGAGCATGCGCACCAACGACGGCACCTCAGGGAGCGCTGAGGTCCAGCGGACACTCATGCAACTCCTCGCTGAGATGGACGGGTTTGGGAACCGGGGTAACGTCAGGATCATGGCAGCGACCAACCGGATCGATATGCTGGATCCGGCCCTGTTACGCCCCGGCCGATTCGACCGTATCATCCAGGTCCCCCTCCCCGATGCCGGGGCACGTCTCGAGATCCTGAAGATCCACTCTGCGAAGATGACCCTTGCCGGAGATGTAGACCTCTCGGAGATCGCTGACCTCACCGGGAAGTCCACCGGCGCCGAGCTTCAGGCGGTCTGTCGTGAGGCAGGCATGATGGCGGTTCGCAAGGATGCCAGGGCCGTCGAGCGGGAAGACTTTCTTGCGGCGATCAAGAAGGTGCAACGCGAGGTGGCGGCGCCTGACGCCCGCATGTATATCTGACGTAGGATCTCCTGGATCCACACTTTTTCCCCCCTCTGCGTGCCGCATAAAGGGTACGGTTCCGTGCCTGACCGATGCAGCTGCCCCGGGCCGCTCTGCTCCTGGAAAGTCTTATCGATACCCCATCTACAAGATATATGGTGAACGTCCTCCTCATCCAGTTGGAGGGTGTTGATCTCTACGCCACCCTGATCAACTCTGAGACCAGCAGGGATGCCCTACGTTTCTACCGACCTGATAGGCTGAAGTGCGGTATACGTGCCCGGACAGCGTCGCTTGGGAGTGCGCTTGCCCTCACCTCAGAGCTCCGGTGGTACATCCAGCGGTACGTTGGAGAGATCCTCTTCGAGCCTGAGGAGGGCATCTTCTGTTCATCCAGTCTTGCCCAGCAGATCTATAGGCGTGATGTAAAACCCATGCCGCCCTGGAGATATCGCTGCCTCTACCGCATATCCAGTCATCTGGTCGAGATCATATGGATGGATGCGGGCACAGTGCCCCAGGCATATGCGGACCAATTTGAGCCTGATGATACGGTGCTTGAGGTCTGGTGCACGGAGGAAGAGCACCGAGCTGGAGTATAAAGCGCATCGGCGAGTATGTTGCCTGCGGGGAGAGGGGGGGACCCCTCTGTCGGTTCACTCCGCAAGCCTTCGGACGAAGTGCCCGCCGGTGATCCCTCCGAACGCCCGTTCTTTTACCGCCTCTTTGAGCGCGCTGAGCGTACCCTGATCTCCCCGGCAAGCAGCTGCGACCCCGTCAACGTAGATCCGGGTCATCTCCCCGGCATACCTGGTCCCGCGCCCCCGGGCATCGATCGCGACTGCACCGATGCCCATCCCAATGATCCGGGGCAGGTGGTCGATCAGGCAGGTCTCGACGGCGTTGGCGATATACGTCAGGGATTCGCCATCACACCGGAGCGGAAAGATGCGGCCCCGCCGATCTTGCAGCCCCAGGAACCGGTTGCCAGGAGCTGCCGCCGCCGGCCGATCCTCAGTCACCATCGCCTCGATAGTGCCCTGCACGAGCACCTCAAGCAGCGGGACGTCCCCACCCCCCGACTCTGCGAGCCGGGCCAGATCGGTGGCCGGGAGTTCAGGGGATGCCGTGCACCGCAGGAAGAGCGGGGCCAGCTCCCTGAGAGTTCGGCGGTTCCAGACGTTCAGACCGGCAGCCCCGAAGAGCTCCATCCGAGGTTCGGCCTTCCGCACCGCATCCGCAGCGCCGAGCCCGCTCACCATGACGCCATGGATATCCGCATCATGGAGTGACGGGAGGAGCAGGATGGCTGCATCAAGAAAGGCGCGCCGCGTGATGGATGGCCACTTCCAGACAGGTTCCGTGCTACCGGCCCGGCAGAGAGCGGCAACCTCCTCAAAGAGGGTCGGGGTCATCGGGTCGACCGGTTCGAAGTAGATAGTCCGGGCACCGGCCCGGGTGGCGGCCTCCACGCCCTCCGGGGTGTCGGTGTAGACTGAGACCGAGGGGACCTGCTCCATGACCCTGCCCGGGTGCGTCAACCCGGCGATAGCAGCTTCTGCCCGATCCCGGGCCTCCCGCACCGCGTCCGGGCCCGGACGCCATGCAGCGGCTATGGTCTCCTCGACCCTCCCTAAGAACGCCCGGCGAGCCCGGTTCAATGCGCCTGGAGGCGCAAAGAGCCCGCCCGGGTAGTCGAGATCCAATCTGCGGATGGTAAACGGTGTCCCTCCGGTCCTGGTGAGCTGCCCCGCGATATCCTCCGCAGAGAGTGGCCGGCTCCGTGCTGGCTCCATCCGCAGGTCTGCCCGGTAGGCGATCTGGAACCGCTCTCCATTACGCCCGAAGAGCGTCCCCTCAAAACAGGGCACGCCGTCATCCCAGGTGACCGCAAGATCGATCGGCAACGGCTGTAGACCCTCAAGGATCTCTCTTGTCTGTTCCTCCAGATCCGCGCTCTTCGTCAGCAAGACCCTCATGCCCCGATCGACGGGTGTGGGAACTCTGACCCGCACCATACCACGGCGGAGAGCGGGGGTGCCGTGGACGATGGTGCCCACATCCCGATCTGGATCGTCTGTGCAGAAGGCCAACCCGTCGCCGGAGCGGGGCACGACCTCCCCGGTGAGGCGGACAGTCGCCTCCCGCCTCTGCGGGCTGTAACTGACCACCGAACCGAGCGGGATCCCCCGGTTCCCGGGCCGGTCGCGGGCCATGATATCGGGTGCGCCGAGGATGTAGCCCTCAGTGAACTCGCGGTTGAATGCGAGCGCAAGATCACGCATATCCTCCCCGGAGGGTGACCAGGCCTCCCCGGCGGCGATCGTATCGAGGGCGCGCCGGTAGATCCCCACCACCGTAGCAACGTACTCCGTTGAACGCATCCTCCCCTCTATCTTGAGCGAAGCCACCGGTGCACGTGCTATCCGGTCGAGATATGGGTATATCGCGAGATCCCGGGCCGAGAGCAGGTACGGTCCCTCTGCAGGCACGGTCTGGAGGGCTCCTGGGCGGCCATACTCATCCTTCTCAGCGATCACGAGCCGATAGGGCTTCCTGCACGGCTGAGCGCACATCCCCCGGTTCCCGCTCCGGTTCCCGATCATCGAGGAGAGGAGGCATTGCCCTGAGTAGCAGTAGCAGAGCGCACCGTGGACGAAGACTTCGATACCGATCCCCGAGACCCCGGCGGCGATATCCTCAATCTCGGGGAGGGTGAGTTCCCGTGCCAGGACCACACGGGAGAACCCCTCCCGCGCGGCCCGGGCCACACCTTCACGGTTATGGATCGTCATCTGGGTGGAGGCGTGGAGGGATAGATCCGGGATCACCTCCCGGGCGAGTGCCGCAACGCCGATATCCTGCACCAGGATGGCATCTGCCCCGATCTCATAGAGCCAGAGGAGGTAGCGGACCACGTCGGGGAGTTCGGCGTCACTGATGAGGGTGTTTACGGTGATGTAGACCCGGGCACCCTGGAGATGTGCATAATCGATTGCAGACCGGAGTTCATCATCCGAGAAGTTCGCTGCATACTGCCTTGCCCCAAACCGCCTCCCTGCAAGATAGACCGCATCCGCGCCAGCGGCCAGAGCGGCGGCCAGAGCCTCCGGCGATCCGGCAGGTGCAAGCAGCTCCGGAGATACGATCGGGTCGGCTCTTGAGTGATCGTGTGGCATTCTGATCCAGTACAGTCACCCTGCCGGCCTATATACCCACTCTGGCAAGACCCAGGAATGCTTGCCCCCATCCACTCGGTCCCAAGGGGGGTGTCACCCTTTTTTTTGCGAAGAGGACCAATCGAGAGGGAAGAATCATGGATACAGTCGGGGTTATCGGTTGCGGAGAGATGGGGCGCATGCTGGTGGACGGGTTTCTTTCGTCGGAGGTGCTCCGGGCTGATGAAGTTGTGGTCTCATCGAGGAGCAAGGGGAGCCTGGATACATGCGCGGCCGCCTGGCCAGGGATCGGTATCGCGGCGACAAATACTGAGCTCGCCCGGCAGTGCCGCCTGATCATCATCGCCGTCAGACCGCAGGAGATCATGGCTGTCCTCCGCGAGATCGCTCCGGTGATGGATGGTAGTGAGCATATCGTCTCGCTTGCCGCCGGCGTAGGCCTTGCGGATCTTGAGTCGGTATTCTGGGGTTCGGTCACCCGCACTGTGCCCACGATCACGTCCCGGGCTTGGCAGGGGACGACGCTGATCTGCCACGGACACCGGGTTGGGGCGGGCGACGCCATCCGGGTGGAGGAGCTCTTCTCCTCCATCGGTGACGTGATGCTCGTCGGGGAGGATGAACTCGCGGTGGCAACGCTCCTTTCGAGCTGCGGGCCGGGGTTGCTTGTTGCCATCATCGAGGAGATGGCCCAGGCGGCATCCCGCGCAGGTGACCTCTCGTACGACCGGGCTCTTTCGCTTGCGACAGGGATGGCCATGGCCACGGCTGCCTGCATGAGAAGGGCCGGCGAAGCACCGCCCGACCTGATCCGGCGGGTTGCGACCGGTGGCGGCATGACCGAGGTCGGGGTGCAGGAGCTCCGTGAACGGCTGCCCATGGTCTTTGATGAGGTTTTTGCCGCTATGCTGGAGCGTCATGGTGCGCTTGAGAGATGGTGTGGCAGGAAGCCGCCCTGATCCTGGGAGGGTGCGGGCAGGCTTTAAGTGGTGGGGCGGCTACATCTCCGGTGGATATGAAGATCGTCGTCTCTGTGGAGGATACCGGCTCTATCGATGAGGTGATAAAGTATAGCCCAACGTTCATCGAGCTCAGGCTCGACCGGATGGCCGATGATCCGCTGGATCAGGTCCGTGCGGTCCGGGAACAGACCGCCATCCCCCTTATCGCCACGCTCAGGAGCAGGGAAGAGGGGGGAGATTTCGTCGGCGGCGCGGATCTCTGGGCTCGCATCGTCAATCCGATTGCGAGGTACGTTGATCTCGTGGATATCGAGGCCCGTTACCGGGACCATGCACCGGCCATCAAGAGCCAGGGGGTCCAGATAATCGCGTCCCTCCACACGAACGAGATGCCCTCTTCCTCAGAGCTGAGAGAGATCGAGGGGATGCTCAGATCGTATGGCGATATACCGAAGATCGTCGTGAAGCCCCGCACCCCCGATGACCTCCTCGCGCTCATCGCGTTCACCCATCATGCCCAAAAGCCCATCTGCACAAGCGTCATGGGCTCTGAGTTTCGCTACGCACGCGCGATCCTGCCGCTTCTCGGCTCGGAGTTCACCTTCTGTCACGCCGGAACTCCGACGGCCGGGGGGCAGTACCACATACGGGAGATGCGGCAGATCGCGGACCTGATGAAGTGAGGGAAGGAGGGACTTCACGGTCCCTTTCACCGATAACCAGGCAAATCATTCAGCTTTCTGATGTGTACGGCCATCTTACCTGTGATCTAGCGGACCCTGCGTTGCAACGATTGTATTACAGTCGATCTCGCATATGTTGAAGTTGCAAATGTTGCCCGGAAGCGGGTCCGCCATTCAGGCATTTGTCCGGGAGACCTGCCATGTGGTACCGGCCCGTGACCTGATGCCCGCGACATACGATCTGGCGTGCAGCCCACGGGATCACAATCTACGACGCCCTCTTTGTTGCCGTGGCGGGTCCAGTGCGGGACCGGCCTGGTGACCGGCGACGGCAGGCTCCACGACGCAGTGAAATCAGTGGTGACCACGCAACTGGTCCGTTGACACGGGCCGGGTAGCCCGCCAGAGAAATGGAGCCACGAATCACTCCGTGGTCTATTCCCCGCTCGAAACCCTTCGGGTCTCTCCAGCGCCGGCCCGTCGCACCCTACCCCCGGTACTTCCTCTGCTCAAGCAGAGCATCGACGATGACGAGCGCGAGCATGCACTCCGCGACCGGGACGATGCGCGGGGCGATGCAAGGATCGTGCCTCCCTTCGACCGATACATCCCGCTCGGCCCCGGTCGTATCCACGGTCCGTTGCGTCCGCCGTATCGAGGGCGTCGGTTTGACCGCGACCCGGACGACGATATCCTGCCCGGTGCTGATCCCACCGAGGATGCCCCCCGCGTGGTTGCTTGCAAACCCAGAGCTCGTGATGGGGTCATTCATCTCGCTCCCGAAGAGCCGGGCGGCGCCGAACCCCTCGCCGATCTCGACGCCCTTCACCGCGCCGATGCCCATCATCGCCCCGGCGATGGCGGCATCCAGTTTCCCGAAGACCGGATCCCCGAGGCCCGGCGGGCAGCCGGTCGCCGTCACCTCGACGATACCCCCCACGGAGTCCCCGGCATCCCGGGCGGCACGGATCTCCGCCTCCATCGCCTCCGGCTCCACCGTCCCGTGGACCTCGATGACCCTCCCGCTGACCTCGATACCCTGCGGCGCGAGGCAACGCATCGCCACCGCCCCGGCTGCGACCCGGGCAAGGGTCTCCCTCCCAGAGGATCTTCCGCCGCCCCTGTGGTCGCGGAGCCCGTACTTCGTCTGCCAGGTGTAGTCAGCGTGTCCGGGCCTGAATACATCCCGGAGGGCATCGTAATCCCCCGACCGGGCATCCTGGTTTCTTACGACGAGTGCGATGGGGGCACCGGTCGTCCTCCCCCCAAATGTCCCCGAGAAGATCTCAACCTGGTCAAGTTCCTGCCGTGCTGACTCAAGCGGACTCTTTCCCGGCCGTCTCCGGTCGAGGTAGGGCTGTATATCGGTCTCGGTGAGGCCGATCCCCGGCGGGCAGCCGTCGATGACCACACCCACGGCCTTCCCATGGCTCTCGCCAAACGTTGTGCACCTGAAGTTTCTCCCGAATGTGTTCATTGAAGCATCCCCCGGATCAGTGCGGGCGTGACCGCGATCCCGGTCATCAGCTGGAACTGCGCCACAGCCTGGTGGATGAACATCTCAGTCCCCGGTATCACCTCACACCCTGCCCTCTTCGCGGCCCTTATGAGAGGAGTCTCCGGCGGCGTGTAGACGAGGTCAAAGATGGTCATCCCCGGTTCAAGGTCATCAGGTCCGAGCAGGGCCCGGGTATCGGGATCCATACCGACCGGGGTTGCATCTACAACCACATCGGCGCCACTCTCTCTGAAGTCTTTTAGTGCTCCCCACCGGCACCTGAACCGCTCCGCAAGCCTCCGCGCCGCATCAGGGCGCCGGGCAAGGATCGAGACGTCCATATCAAGTGATATGAGAGCATAGGCCGCCGCAGCCGCTGCACCCCCGGCACCGAGGACGACCGCCCGTTCACCCCGCCGGTGGGCGAGCGGCGTGCGCACGCCGATCCAGTCGGTGTTGTAGCCGTAAAGCCTATCGCCGCACCGCACAACGGTGTTCACCGCCCCAATAGCCGCTGCATGATCGTCCACCTCGTCGACGTGACGCATCACATCAGTCTTGAACGGTATGGTGACTGAGAGCCCTTTTGTGGGGAGGAGCGAGGCGAGGCGGACGATCTCTCCCACATCAGGCCACTCGATGGAGGTGTAGTGGTACCGCATACCAAAATGGGCGAAGAGTCGATTGTATATGAGCGGGCTCCTGCTGTGGGCGCAGGGGTTACCAGCAATACCGCATACCCTGAGCTCCGGATCGTGGGCGACCATGCCCTTGAGCTCAGAGAGCCCGAACCGCTCAAGGAGGACGTCACGTTCATGCATCGCGGCCGGGGAGATGGTGTCGTCTTGAAGGATCAGGTCTGCGATCTCCTCCGGCGTGCGCCGCCCGGTATCGATACAGGCATCGGCCGCGCCCAGGTATGCCTCCCTCCTCCGTTCAAGGAGGGCTCGAACCTCCTCTGCCGGCGGGAGATCGGTCAACTCCGGTCGATCGCTCCCGGTGATCCGCTCCAGGATGACATCGGGTGGAGCCGTGAGGAGGATGACCGTGCCGCGCCATCTAAGGTCAGCGACGTTTTCCGGGTTGCAGACTGCACCGCCGCCGGTGCTGATCACCCCGTTTGCGTCCCGGAGCGATGCTATCACCCCTCGCTCGAGGTCCCGGAACCCTGCCTCCCCGCGCCGGCTGAATATCTCCGGGATCGTCATGCCTGCCCGACGCTCGATCAGTGCATCGGCATCAAAGAAGGGTACTCCCAGCCGCTCAGCAAGGATCTGTCCGACCGATGTCTTCCCGGTCCCCCGGAACCCTGCAAGGACGATCTTTCTCACAGCAACCCCTCCCCGTAAAGCGCCTCCCAAAATCCCGGGAAAGACTTCTCCACGCACCCGGGATCGCGGATCGCCACGCCACCGACCGCGAACCCGAGCACCGCAAAGGCCATCGCAGTCCGGTGGTCATCGCGCGGGTCGACGAGCACGCCATGGAGTGGGGCGGGCGTGATCGTAAGGGAGTTCTCCGCGACCTGAACCTCCGTTCCCATCCTCCGGAGGATCTCTGCAGTCACCCTGACCCTATCACTCTCCTTGTACTGCAGATGCGCGATCCCCCGAATCGTCGTCGGCGATGATGCCGTCGCCGCCACCGCTGCGAGCGTCTGGACGGTGTCGGGAGATGATGACATATCGATATCGATCCCGGAGAGGTCACCCGCCCGCTCCACCGCCACCACATCGGCGCCGGTGGTCACGTGACATCCCATGGCCTCGAGTGCGGTGAGGAACCGGCGATCTCCCTGGACCGATGTCGGGGAGAGGCCCGTGACCGTGACCCGCCCGCCGCAGACGGCTGCCACCGCGAAGAGATAGGATGCTGACGAGTAATCCCCCTCGATCCGGTAGTTCCGCCCCCGGTAGGCTGCACCGCTCTTCACTCTGAACCAGTCGTAGCCCCGCCGTTCAAGCCGGGCGCCGAACCTGAGCATCACATCCACCGTCACGTCGAGGTAAGATCGGGAGGCCGGTGGTGCCGGGAGCGTGAGTTCCACATCTTCATCCGCGTAGGGCGCCGCCATCAGTATGGAGGATATGAACTGGCTGCTCATGCTCCCATCGACCTCTGCCTTCCCGCCCCTGAGCCTGCCTGAGATCCGGATGGGAGGAAAGCCCGGCCGAGCCATGAACGCAATATCGGCGCCGAGGGCTCGCAGGGCGTCGGCGAGCGGCCCTACCGGCCGCTCAAGCATCCGGGCACTCCCCGTGAGCACCACTGGGTGCGGGGCGATGAGCGCCGTCGAGGTGAGCAACCGGAGGGTCGTCCCTGAGTTCTCGCAATCGATCGTAACCTCGCCCGACACCGGGAAAGTCCCGCCACACCCGGTGACGGTGATCTCTCCTGGGCTCCACTCCACCGGCACACCGAGGCTCTCAAGCCCCCGGGTGGTCGCCTCCGTATCGATGGCGCGGAGGGGTGCCATGATCCGTGATCTTCCTGAAGCGAGCGCAGCGGCGATCAGCGCCCGGTGGGTGTAGCTCTTGGAGGGGGGCGCCTCGAACGTCGCGTCGACCGGGCCTATCCGCGATACGTTGATGATCATATCCCCGGCACCCCCATGCGGGCGTAGCACCCAAGCTCCCTGATGGTGGTCACCCTCATAAGTTCCTCTCTCGCCTCCTGCCATCCTCCCGATATATCAAGGTCGATGAAGAAGAGGTAACTCCCGATCCCGCGCCGGGATGGTCGGGATTCGATCCTGGTCAGGTTGATTCCCCGCCGGGCAAAGACTCCCAGGATATCGGCGAGGAGTCCGACGCGATCGATCTTCGGGTCCACAAGAAGGCTACATTTCGTGCACCCATCGTCGCTACGGGGGGTTGATGATACCTGCACGAACCGGGTGGTGTTGTCCCTGCTGTTCTGGATATCCCAGAGCACGATCGGGAGATCGTAGATCGTCGCTGCCATCTCTGGTATGATCGCACCGGCATGGTCATCCCCCTGCATCGCCACGGCGCTTGCTGCGTTGCTGCTCGTATGCACGACCTCCACACCCAGGCGTTCGAGGAGGATGGAACACTGTTCGTGGGTCTGCGGGTGGGCATATACGACCCGGAGCTGCTCCGGATTCCTCCGGGCCGCGAGGTGGTGGCGGACCGGCATATAGGCCTCTCCTGTGATGGAGACGCCGAACTCAACGAGGCCCTGGAGCGTCTCCCCCACGCCGCCGGCCTCGGAGTTCTCGATCGGCACAAGGCCGTCAACTGATCCCCCCGCCACACGCTCGATGATGGCGCGGATTGTTGGCAGGAGTTCGATATCGTCAGCGTAGAGCCGTGCGGCGAGCTCGTGGCTGAACGTCCCTGCCGGACCAAGCGTCAGGACGGTCATCTCGCCACCATATGGTTGATGAGATCATCGGTCTCTTCTGTGGCGGCCGCGAGGTACGAGGCGTAGTGGGCGGCATTCTCGGCGAAGAACACCCGGAACCGATCGCTGTCTCCGGACTCCACGATCTCCCGGAGCGTCCGGACCGCCTCCGCAAACGTGGCAAGCATCTCTGGGACGGCAGGGTTCATCAGGAGCATATCCCCATAGAGCCCCGCGTCCTGTGCGAGAAGCCGCCCTGCAAGCCCCATCTCAATCCGGTAGATGGGGCTGGTAAACGAGAGGGTCTCATCCACATCGGTGCCGGTCCGGCGGATCGCCTCCGCCTTTGCGAGCGCCCCGAAGTGGGTGAGCCCCTGGATCACCGCCATCATCCGGTCGTGATCCTCCGCCGTTGTAAGGGTTATGGCCGCTCCCTGGTCGCGGAAGATCGAGAGGAGTCTCTCAAGGGTCGTGGGGGCGCACCGGGCCGGAACCGCGACGATCGTCTGGCCTCTGAGCGATACAGCACCCGGTCCAAACATCGGGTGGAGCCCGATCACCTCGGCGCGGGAGGCAAGCATCGCCCGGACCGGTTCGACCTTGAGGGAGGTGAGGTCACAGAAGATCTGATCTCGTGTGAGTAGTGGAGCGATCTCGAGGATGACCCCAACGGTAGCGCGGATCGGCACCGAGACCATGACAAGGTCAGCCATCTCCGCGACGTCCCGATTGGTGAGGGCTGTCTCTCTCCCTGAGACGATCACCTCCAAGCCCGCCCCTTCAAAGACCTCGGCGAAGAATCGCCCCATCTGTCCGGTGCCGCCTATGATGCCTGCAAGCATTGCCATCACTTCTCGAGGATGGTCTCGGCGACAGCGATGCCGAAGTGCCGCCCGCCCTCCGTGACGCTCCCGAGCACCCGGTCACCCACAGCGAGGCGGGCGACCGATATCGCTCCACCGTCCTCCGCGACAAGCCTGATGGTCTCAGCGTTCTGAAGGACGAGGCTCACCTCCGCATCTCCGGCTTTTGCCTCGACGAGGAGGAGCGGGCGGCGTTCGATCTTTGCCCGGCCGACGATCACCTCGCGGGTCGTGCCGGTATGCTCGACGATGAGCACCTTATCCCCTGCCGCAAGATCGGTGAGGTAGGCGGTCCTCCCGTCAGGGAGGAGGGTGTAGGCGTGCACCGCTCCGGCATTCACCCGGAACGGGCGCGGGGCTACGTAGGGGTTCTCCAAGGTCTCTGGATGTACCATCAGGAACGCCGACGATGTGTTGCCGACGAGCATCCCGTCCCCGTCGGAGAGGAGGGAACAGGTATCCACGCAGACCCGGTCCCCCATGCCGACGGGAGCGATCCGGGTCACCTCGAAGGGTATGAGGGTGACCTTGGCGCCCAGACCTGCGATCACGCCTGCCATCCGCCGGATCTCAGACGGATCATCCGTCACAAGCAGGATACCCGCAACCCCCCGTTCGAGGACACTCAGCGCGATCTCCGCCTCATCTGCGTTCGTGACTTCAGCGATGATCCGATCGGACTGCGCGGCAAGGTTTTCAAGCGGGATGACCGTCCAGTCCCCGGTCTTTGCGATGACGTAACCCGCCCGGGAGAGCCTGAGCGCCTCCTCCTCAGCTGCCTTATCGGTGATCTCAACCTCAAAGATATCCTCTCCGGGGACGAGATCGCCGCCCTCAGCGATGGTCGTCACCCGCCCGAGCTCGCGCACACGGTCGGCGTCATCCACCATCAGGGCATCGGCCCCGCTCTCGATCGCGGTGGTCGCGAGATCTTTCCTCCACGGCCGGACATCGACCCAGAACTGCTTCATCATCCACGCTCCAGTGCATCGGCCGGGTCTGTCCCTTCATGCACCACCCGGCAGATCGAGCCTATGAACCGGCCGGGATCTTCACGCTGGAAAGCGTTTCTTCCCATGCAGACGCCCGCCGCGCCCGCCGCGATGGCATCGTGGATGGTCGTGAGCGTCTCAAGATCGCCGCCCTTCTCCCCGCCGGCGATCATCACCGGCACAGAGCAGGCTTCGGTGATCTGATGGAAGGTCTCCGGGTCCCCGGTGTAGTTGGTCTTGATGAGATCTGCCCCGAGCTCCTCGGCGACCCGGACGCAGTGCCCGATCGCCTGCGGTTGCCGGGGATCGATCCTCTCGCCGCGCGGGTAGATCATGATCAGGAGTGGCATCCCCCAGCGATTGCAATCCCGCACCACCGCGCCTGCGGACTCGATCATCCGCGACTCGTTCGGCGCACCCAGATTGATGTGGATCGAGACCGCATCAGCGCCGAGAGCGACCGCCTCTTCCACGGTGCAGACAAGCACCTTGTCGTTTGGGTCAGGGTTCATCGATGTGCTCGCAGAGAGGTGCACGATAAGACCGATATCTTTTCCGCGTTTCCGGTGCCCCCCCTTTACCATACCCTTGTGGAGCACGATGGCGTTTGCCCCCGCCTCACTCACCTCGCTGACGATCTTCGTCATATCGCGGAGCCCCTCGATCTGGCCCATGGTGAACCCGTGATCCATGGGAATAATCACGGCGCGACCGGTGTTCCGATCCATTATCCGCTCAAGGCGGATCTCCTTTCCGATCATACCCATCACGCCCTGAGGATCTCCACTGCCTCCTCTGCAGACCTTCCTTCATGGATGATCAGCGCCGCGGCCCGTATCAGGCGATCGGGTGCCTGGTGCTGGAAGGCGTTCCTCCCGATCGATATCCCGGCGGCGCCCCCTTCCATCGCGCCCTCCACAAGGTCGAGTATCGCGTGGTCGTCGGTCTTCGATCCGCCCGCGACCACGACTGGAACCGGGCATCCTCTCGTCACCTCACGGAACGAGTCCGGATCCCCGGTGTAGACGGTCTTGACGATGTCGGCACCGAGTTCGGCCGCCACCCGCGCAGCGAGTTTGACGCTCTCGACCCCGTGCTCATCCACGACTTTCCTGCCCCTCGGGTACATCATCGCAAGGAGTGGCATTCCCCACTCCATACATGTAATCGCGACTTTACCGAGGTCTTCAAGCATCTTTGCCTCGGAGTCGGCTCCGACGTTGATATGCACTGAGACACCGTCGGCACCCATCTTCAGGGCGTTTGTGACGGTGTTTACGAGCACTTTGTCGTTCGGGTCGGGGCCGATGCTGGTGCTCGCTGAGAGGTGCATGATAAGGCCAACATCCTGCCCATGCCCCCGGTGGCCGTGTAGCGCAAGCCCTACGTGCCCGATCACTGCGTTTGCTCCCCCGTCGGCGACGAGGTCGATAGTCGCTCCAAGATCGACCAGTCCCGGTATAGGTCCAAGCGTCACACCGTGGTCAAGCGGTACGATGATGGTCCTGCCGGTATTCCGATCCATGATACGTTCCAGACGAATCTCTTTTCCTCTCATAATAACAACCTCCCCCGGATCTTGAGTGAACACAATATCCGAGATGACTCAAAACCGGGTAAAATAGCGATAGAACGCTGCCGCTCCGTGATAACGGATACCGGCGATTAAAAGTTGGCGTGTTGCTCCTGCACAGGCGATAGCTGCTCCGTTAACCGAGGTAAAGGCGGTCACCGGCGAAAAAACATTCACCTTGCATTGTGCGTATAGTTGTACATACTCATATAAAAGTGTTCCGGATTGTTGTACGGGGGGCAAGCCGTGGGTCGGCCCGGGCTTCATGGGACCCCGCATCCGTGTATCCGGAGACCTTGCTGGTTTTTGGTATGAGAAATCCCCGGTTCTGTTCTGCGCCCAGGCTCCAACTCCCCCTGGAAGGAGAGGGTGTCCTCCTGCTCCCTACCGCGCGACGCGATACCCATCGCCACCTCCTTTGCTTGAGCGGCCCCGGAGAGGGGGTGGGTTTCATGCGTTCAGCCTCCTGCCGCCGCTGACGCTTTATGGGAAAAGTAGCTATTACAGCCTCACTTTCGGCTCTTCTTGAATGCTATGACATCGCCGACGGTCATGGTCATGCGCCCCGGCCCGCTGGCGGGGGTGGCATCTTCAGGCGAATCGAGCAGCCGGATCTCAAGCGTTCTCTCAAGCTTTCGCCGGAGATCGTCTTCGGGAATGAGATCTCCTTTCTCGATCTTCTTAATGAGGACCTCACGCTCCTTGATCTCCTGTGCGAGGTCGAGGGTAGACCATCCCTTCCCTTCCCGGGCGACACGGATCCGGTCGGCGTAGTCTTCAACGATCTCTCCTTCCATCAGATCAAAGACATCGCGCGGCCGCCTTCTGGTCTGCGTGACGGCGAAGCCTGGTTTTTTCTGGATACCTATCTGTCGGGATTGCTGGACTTCTGTACCGTGTTTTGCACATCGGACACAGACACAGAGCTCTGCACCTTCGATCTGGATAGTCTTCGGCGGTCCCTGAATGAGGGCGCCGCATAGTTCACACTGCATAAGTCTCGCAAACAACTTTATATTCATTTTAACCTATATAATTATTTGAGGAGACCTATGGGAGATATCGCTCGGCAAGCATCAGAGAAGGATACCGGTGAAGACATCTACCAGTACCTCCTGGAACGGATAACGAACCTCGAAAATCGAAACCTGGAGCTGCGAGAGCAGTTCCGCCAGATGGAGTCCGAGAAACGATACATTGAGACCCAGAAGATCCGCTACGAGCGTGAGCTGCGCAAACTGAAGAGTGAGATTGAGCAACTCCGAAGCCCTCCTCTCGTGATCGGGACGGTAACAGACGTGATCGACAACAGCCGGGTGATTGTGCGAAGCAGCGCAGGACCGCGGTTTCTGGTCCGTACATCACAACTTATCGACCCTGATCTCCTCAAACCTGGTGTGCGGTGCACACTCAACCAGCAGTCCCTGGCGATCGTGGACGTGCTCCCCACAAGCTATGACGCGCAGATCTACGGTATGGAACTGGTGGAGTCTCCAGAGGAGGCCTATGAGAATATCGGAGGCCTTGAACCACAGATCGAGGAGATACGAGAAGCGGTTGAGCTTCCCCTGACAAAGCCGCATCTCTTTGAGAAGGTCGGGATCTCCCCCCCGAAGGGTGTGCTGCTCCACGGGCCGCCCGGCACGGGGAAGACGCTTCTCGCACGGGCGGTAGCACATCACACGAACGCGCATTTCCTCCGCGTGGTCGGCTCAGAACTGGTGCAGAAGTACATCGGCGAGGGCGCGCGCCTGGTCAGGGAGCTCTTTGACCTTGCGAAGCAGAAGGCGCCATCCATCATATTCATCGATGAGATCGATGCGATCGGCGCGCATCGGAACGATTCGACGACATCGGGCGACCGCGAGGTCCAGAGGACGCTTATGCAGCTCCTGGCCGAGATGGATGGATTCGAGGACCGGGGCGACGTCAAGATCATCGCCGCGACCAACCGGATCGATATACTCGACCGCGCACTCCTTCGCCCGGGCAGGTTTGACCGGATGATAGCGATACCGCTCCCCGATAACCAGGGAAGGTTTGCCATCTTGCGGATCCATACCCGGAACATGAACCTTGGTGAGGATGTCAACCTCTCGGAGGTAGCCCGGCTCACGGAGGGAAAGAACGGCGCCGATCTCCGGGCGATATGCATGGAGGCAGGCATGTTCGCCATCAGGAGGGAATGCGATACGGTCGGCCACGAGGAGTTCATGAAAGCGATCGATAAGCTCTCGGTCGACTTCGATCAGCACCACTTCCACACGACCTACGGCGAGATGTTCGCCTGAAACACAACCATTTTTAGGGCGAAGCTCGGATCTCAGCCTTTCGTCTGCGGTTTGAGTTCGATCTCATCGAACGTGACGACGTGGGAGTCGAGGACGTTGCCCCGGCCATCCACAAAGATCTGGACGAAGATCTCGGCTGGCGTGTTCTCCAAGGATACGGCGCCCTCGTGCTCTGCCCTGACATCGAAGCCAAGGGATACCAGCTCATTGCGGACGGCATCCCGGGTGTGATAGGCCAGGAGGGTGTCTCTGACCTTCTGGATGATGCTCTGTTGCTGTTCCTCATCTGCGACCATAACCCCCTCGTGCAGCCTTGTGCTATATCAAGTCTTGGGGGATGCCGGGTGGAGCTGCTCTCGCCCACAGAACAATAGCCTCATACTCCACGCACGAATGCGATCCGCCCAAGGCCCCGGGCAGGTGAGCCACAAAATGATCTCTTCGTCGCCGGAATGCGTCACCTCGTGGTATTCTCATCCTGCCACCCTGGAGCTCCCGGCCCGGAACTCCGGGGTGGATGCGCCCGGGCGCTCTGCACCAGAGTTATTACCGAGAGAAGCAACCTATCAGACAGACGTGATGGATATGGTTTCACCGTTGATTCTGGTCAATCTGAAGACCTACCATGAGGGTATGGGCCAGAGCGCCCACCGGATCGCTGCTGCGGCTGAGAGAGTTGGGAAGGAGAGCGGGATCGTCATCGGCGTCGCACCGGTCTTCACTGAGATCCGCCCGATGAGCCAGCACTACGCAATACCAGTCTATGCCCAGCATATCGATGCGATAACCCCCGGCGCCCACACCGGCCACATTCTGCCTGAGGCCATCAGAGCGGCGGGCGCACGGGGCACCCTGATCAACCACTCCGAACGGCGCCTCACCCTGGCCGACATCGAAGCCTGCGTCCAGGCCGCAAAGAGGCTCCAGCTTGAGTCGGTCGTCTGCACGAACAACGATCCCACCAGCGCTGCAGCGGCAGCGTTCCAGCCTGACTATGTGGCGATCGAGCCCCCGGAGTTGATCGGGAGCGGGATCTCAGTCTCAAAGGCCGATCCGGGGATCATCGAGCGTTCTGTGAATGCTGTCAGGGCCGTGAACCCGGACGTGAGGGTCCTGACCGGGGCGGGGATCCAGTCGGGCGAGTGTGTAAAAATTGCAGTCGATCTTGGGACCGCAGGGGTCCTGTTGGCATCAAGCGTCGTCAAGGCCGAAGATCCCGAGGCGGTCCTCCGGGACCTTGTCTCACTGGTATAGTCGGCGCCCGCCGTCCCAACCTAATTTTTCCACCCCGTGCTGGTACGCTGAGTCTAGCCGGGCGAGTGGTGGTTCATGGGAAGTGCAGGGAGAGGCTTTCCATGCCCCCGGTAGCGGTGCCCTTACATCATCAACGATATCAGGTCATGCTTGGTGATGACGCCCTGCACCTTTCCCTTCTCGAGCACGATGATCGCATGGTTGTGGTGCAGGAGGTGGACGATCGTATCGATAGGCGCCGTCGGAGGGACCGTCGGAAAACCGGGTTCTATACAATCCCGAACCAGCTTCTGGTGCGTCTGGTGAAATCCTCCTTCCCCCATAGCATTCATGATCGCCGATTCGGATATGCATCCTATAGGTATTCCACCCTCGAGCACCGGGAGCTGGGAGATGCCGTTCTGGCCCATGATCTTGACGGCGTGGTTGATAGGGTCATCGTCGGCGACAGAAAGTACGGGTGACGTCATCACATCGGCCGCTGTGATCGTTGAGCGCTCTGCTGCCTGTAAAACCTCCACGATCTTTGTGAGGGTGCTGACTCTCGGATCCACGCTGCCGGATTCGATCCGCGCGACCATAGATTGGCTGATTCCGGCCATACGAGCCACATCTGCCTGTTTCAAACCCATGCGAATCCTCTTCTCTCGCAGCTCGGCCGGAGTGGGTATCTCCATATTATTACTATAGGTAATTTTCCCACTTATACTTTCGCCACCACGGTTCATATCTCTGGCCCGATGTCCAGGAGCTGCTCCCCGGAGAAAATATACGATCTAGACGGGCGCTTTCAAGAAGATAGCAAGGAGTGGGAGGAGTAAGCCTCCTTCTGTTCTGTGCGGCATTCAGCTACGCGCCATACCCGGGCGGATACCAGACGATCCATCTGCCCTACTCTGGTTTGCACCCGCAGGGATTCACCGTTTCATCGTATCCTGCTGCTACGTTCAACGAGTTATCGCGTGGATTCCACGCATTCTCGCTCTTGTCAATGAAGAGCTCGATCGTTTCATCACTGACAGCAGGCCGTGTCGTTTCTGTGTCATTGCCGTGGCTCTCGCCACCCGCATTTGCATGCGGCTACGTGTCTGGTTGGTGGGAGGACTTTCCTCAGCAGCACAGGTCATGTGCCACCGTCAGCCGCACTCTCCCTCTCCCCTATAATATTCTCCGGAGAGAATATATACCTGTGGTCACTCCCCGGGATCGGGTGGTGCGCCATGTCACCGTATCTTCAACGATCTTGACGTGTGAGAGTGGATACGCCAACAATCACGTGGAATGACGGTAGTAACCTGGTCTGTCTGCTCTCAATATGACGGCAAAGGGCGCGAAGAGGGGCAAACACCCCCAAAGATCTCTCGAACTTAAGGTGACAGCGAGCACTCGATCGTGCATACCGCACAAGACCACGGGGCGCCCATGCGGCCGCACACGCGCATACCGGATGAGGAGATCCCGGAGGAAGGGATGGATTTATATACTCGTGGTTGAGTCCTATCCCCTGGTAGTATCACCATGGGGGGAAGTGAGGCCTGTACGCACCTTGAGCTAGCGGCAATCTTTGCGGCGTTCATCGCTGTCACAACACTCTTCTCGTTCGTCTCACTCGGGGCGGGCGCCATGGGAGGTGAATCACAGGCCTGCACGGACAGATATCCGATCCTGGCAGCGGGGGAGTCGCATCTCGCGCTGTCCGGGGAGATCGTCGGCTCCCTATCTGATCCGGGCCTCCCTGCAGCCAGCATCGATACCCTCACCTTCCGCATAGCCCATACAGGAGAGGGCAGTGCCATCGAGCTTTCCCGGGTCACCGTGACGATCATGGCGGGAGACTACCTCGAGATCCTCGCGCGATCAGGGGACTCCCTCCCTGGCCCGGGGATGTGGATGGCAACACCGCTTCCGGGTGGAGACGGCGCACTCCTCGAACCGGGGGGGGAGTGCACCGTCTGGGTCTGTCTCGATCGCCCCATACCTGCCGATGGTGACCTGATCATCAAGGTGCGCCCGGAGGGGTGCTGGCCCTGCACGATCGCGGGGCCGATCAGGGATCTTGCGGTCGATGCATCGGCCTCCCTTCCGTAGAAAGACCAAAAGTATTCAATCTCACACGATCCACCCTGATGGCAATGCTGACCCCGGAAGAAGGCAGAATGGCAGTAGGTCTGGCACGGAGCACCATCGAGAAAGTCGTACGAGGTGAGCGGACAGTACCACAAAACCTCCCGGCGGCCTTCCAGGAGAGACGTGGTGTATTCGTCACGATCACACGAAAAGGGCTTTTACGCGGATGCATCGGCCTCCCGTATCCCATAGCGCCGCTCGGTGAGGCGGTCGTCGAAGCGGCCGTATCGGCGGCTCTTGAGGACCCCAGGTTCGTACCGGTATCCTCCCGGGAGCTCCCTGAGATCGAGGTTGAGGTGACGGTACTCACTGAGCCCCGGCCGCTCGATTGCCCGCCCGAGGAGCGCCCCGACTGTATCGATGTCGGGAAGCATGGTCTGATCGTCAGCGGGCTCGGGAGAGGAGGCCTCCTCCTCCCCCAGGTCCCGGCAGAATATGGCTGGACCAGCACGGAGTTCCTCGACCAGACCTGCCTCAAGGCCGGTCTCCCGGCTGAGTGCTGGAGACGCGATGACGTCACGGTACAGGTCTTTGAGGGGCAGATATTCAAGGAAGAGGCGGTTTAGCCCGAATGACGATCGATTTTGAAGTCATACACAAAGATATCGCTGGAAGGGTCGGCAAACTCAGGGTGAACAGCAGAACGGTCCGGACGCCTGCACTCCTCCCGGTCATAAATCCCCACCTCCCTCTGGTGACCCCCCGCGAGATGCAGGAGATGGGGGTCGAGGCCCTGATCACGAACGCCTACATCTTCAGGCGGAGCACGGAGTTCTGTGATCAAGCGCTTGCGGAAGGACTCCACCGCGTCCTCGATTTCGATGGAACCATCATGACCGACTCCGGATCGTTCCAGCTCTCGGTCTACGGCGAGGTCGAGGTGACCAACCGGGAGACGCTTGAGTTCCAGCAGGCGATAGGAAGCGACATCATCGTTCCCCTGGATATACCGACTCCGCCGGACGCGGGCCGGGAGAGGGCCGCACGCGAGCTTGCGATCACCATGGACCGGATCCGGGAGGCCCAGCGGCTCTTCCCTGATGCAAACCTTGCAGGGCCACTCCAGGGCGGGACCTTCCCGGATCTGCGCGAGGGGGCCGGTCGAGCCGTCCGGGATCTCGGGATCTCATTCTGCCCGATCGGCGCTGTTGTGCCGTTGATGGAGAACTACCGCTACCAGGACCTGGTCGAGGTCGTCCTTGCAGCCAAACGTGGTCTCTCTCCGGCGACGGCTGTCCACCTCTTCGGCGCCGGCCACCCGTCTATGTTTGCCCTCGCCGTCGCGATGGGATGCGATCTCTTCGATTCGGCCGCGTATGCACTCTTCGCCCGGGAGGAGCGGTACATCACCCCGCATGGGAGCTTCAAACTCGGTGAACTCGCTGAGCTTCCCTGCCCCTGTCAGGTCTGCCGGTCGATGACCGCAGAAGAACTCCGTCGGTCTGAAGACCGAGAGCGTCTGCTCGCCCTCCACAACCTCTACGTCACCCTTGCAGAGATCGCCCGCATCAGACAGGCGATCCAGGATGGGACCCTCTGGGAACTGGTCGACGAGCGGTGCCGGAGCCACCCGCGCCTGCTCGCCGGCTACCGGAGACTCCTCGATCATGCGGCCGACCTTGCACAGTATGATGCCGTCTCGAAGCGCCGGTTCTTCTACCGTGGGTCAGAGAGCTGCCAGCGGACAGAGGTGTTGCGCTACCATGAGGTCATCCCCCGCATCCCGATCGGGGAGCGGGTGCTCGTCTCGTTCGACGGCAAGGCGGTACCCGGGTTTGATACGGTGCTGAACTTCAAACCTCCCTTCGGACCGTATCCTGTAGAGCTTGCAGAGACGTTCCCGATAGGCCAGAGCGAGATCCCGGACTGGGACGACGATATGGTCAGATCGGGGTGCGCAGGCATCCGGGCCCTTATGGCAGCCAATCCGGGGAGCCAGCTTGCTGTCCGGTGCAGTGACGCGTGGGCACCCCTGGTCCTTGAGGAGGTACCCGGTGTGGAGGTCTACCATGAGTGTGTATGAGGTGAAGAGGCGTGACGGGCTTGCGCGGATAAGTGTCTATGAAGATGGGGAGAGGAGCATCTCACTCCCGGCGGCGCTGGATACGGATGATCTCTTCCCGGCGCTTGGGAGGCGTGCCCTCTCAAACGTCCCGCTCTCTGCAGGGGAGGCGTTTGTCAAGGACTACTTCTCCCCGGGAGAGGGGGAGCAGCCGATAACCGTCCACCCTCTTGCCCCGCCGGCTCCGGAGTCGGGGGACTGCGCCCTGGTCGCAAACTGGCACACAACGCTCAAAGATCCCAGGAGCTACGCAACGCGGCTTGCGGTCTTAAAGGGGAGCACACCTCCGGACACCGCCTGGTACGCCCCGGCATCGGCCCTTCCCTCGACCGCCTGCCTCCTCATCTACTCTGGCTTTGATATATTCGATTACCGGGCCGTCGATCTCGCATCCGCGCAGAAGGTCTTCTGCCTGGCGGAAGGAGAGTTCCCTGCCTCTCTCATGGAGATGGGGATCTGTGGGTGTGAGGGGTGTCGGTCCGGCGACCTCTTGCGGCATAACCGCCTCGCCCTGGACCGCGAGATCGGGCTCGTGCGCCACTACATCGAGGCAGGAAGGCTCCGTGAGCTGATGGAATCACGATGCCGCGCAGATGCGGCGCAGGTGAGCATCCTTCGATTCCTCGATCGGGATTATGGGTTTATGGAGCGTGCCCTCCCGGTGGCACGGGCGGTGCCGATGCTCGCCGCCACGGCTGAGTCGCAGAATCGGGCCGAGATCCGGCGGTTCGCCGACCGGGTGATCGAACGGTTCATCCCCACCCGGACCGATATCGCGGTCCTCCTCCCCTGTTCGGCGCGGAAACCCTACTCCCTCTCCCGGAGCCACCGGCTCTTTATGAGCACGGTGAACCGGCGGGCGCACGAACTGATCGTCACATCGCCCCTCGGTCTCGTGCCCCGGGAGCTGGAGCGGGTCTACCCGGCCGGCCACTATGACGTGCCGGTGACCGGATACTGGGACCGGGAGGAGTGTGCCTTCATAGCCGATATCCTCGCCCGTTACTTCGCCGCCCACCCCTACCGACGGGTGATCGCCCACCTCGAGGGGGGAGCGCTCACCGTCGCGGAGATGGCGGCGGAGGCCTGCGGCATCGATCTTGAGGTGACGTGTCAGGGACACCCGACGGCAGCGCAGTCACTTGCAGCACTGGACGCTGCTCTTGAGGGTGAACGCCGGGTGCGGACCGATACCATCAGGGGCACGGTCTCCTGGCAGTTTGCGACAGATATCGAGACGAAGGGGCTCTCCCTCCGTGGCAGGAGCATGCAGATGGCAGTCCTCCGTGGGCGGCAGCAGCTCTTCAGCGTCGATGAAGGGACGGGGCTCTTCCGCCCGACGTTTGAGGGGTGGAAGATGATCCCGGAGGGTTACCGGGTCAAGATCGATGCGTTCGTACCACAGGGCGATATCCTCGCCCCCGGGGTTCTGGACTGCGACCCCCGGATACGGGAAGGTGACGAAGTGCTCGTAGAAGGGGCGCTCGCCTACGCCACCGGGCGGGCTGTGATGGGGGCGGACGAGATGCTCCGGTCGAAGCGCGGGGTCGCGGTCAGGGTCCGGAAGACGAAGAAGGTGGGGGTGTAAGAGGGCTACCGTAGTGCGTCGTGCCAATCCTTCAAAGATTTTGACGTATGAGAGTGGATACGCCGACAATTACGCGGAATGAGGGTGGTAGCCTGGCTTTGCGAGGCCTCTCCCTTCTATCAATATGCCAGCATCCCCCACCCCGCCCCCGAGGGGCGGGGGCAGTCGTGGCGATACCCGGGGAAAGGCCGTACCCGGGGTGTATCCCCGGACATTGGACCGTGGGGGATATACACCCGTGGGGGATATACACCCGTGGGGACATCGCCCCGGGGGTGGGGCAGACGGGGCG
>FZPS01000173.1_pt58 | contig 109965 bp, 104 predicted proteins | sample 1817821 | NCBI WGS metagenome assembly FZPS01 (sample SAMEA104158645, study PRJEB21678) | metagenome | place: Germany | collected 2015-04-21
CTTTACACCCGTACTCAGAACAACCCTCCCTGCCGTGAATTTTTGCATTTTAATAATTTTGCCCATCGCCAAACCTCCATTTTTTGTTTTGGGCTTTTACACCTATTAATATAATGAAAGCCCCTTTTTGACCCCAGAAAAACAAATTTTTTTCCGGTTTACCTGGAATAATAAAAACCCTTTTAGCAAAGGGGTCGGCGGTGTGAAACGGCTAAACTCTGTTTATAATAATCAAATGGCAAGGGCTGCAAACCCTTGCCATTTCTGTTTCTATATGGTTCGGAAAACGGACTTCGAACCAGCTTTTGTTTATAGCGATTTATACCATAGGCAAATATTGCCTTACGAGTAAATCCCATGTAATAATATTTACACTTGATCCTTACTGACAAATCGACTTCTCCAATCACGCCGAGGTGGTGGATCAGCATCAGGAATGCAGTCTGCTGGTATTATCTCGCCAACATCCAAGGCCCGATGACTTAAGCCCCAAGTAACGGTAAGGTAATAGTGACCATCACTTCTTTTCGCTGAGTGAACGAGTGAGTTAGGGAGGAGTACTGGCTGATGCGTTATTCCTTCGTTACTAGTATACTTTCTTAACCAGGCATCAAGCTCGCCAACTGCCGAACAAAAGAATGGCAACCGACTGCCGCCTCCAATCAAGAGAATCGGAAGCCGGCCATGCTTCTGCCAAACAGTTGCCTCGGGATCACGACGGCACTTAGTCTGCCAAATGACACTGCGCATCATGAGTAGAAATTTTTCTTTAAACTTTGCTCTGGCCTCTGCACATGCTGCAGTTAATTGTTCTGAAGACGCAATGTATGCTTCAATACTATCATCCAGATTTATAGGCATCAATGGATCGTGTTTTGCCAACATTTCTTCAATATGTCTTTCAAAAGTACTTTTAATTGTTTGTAGCTTGTCTCGGTAAAGCCTAAAAGCGCCTAATGGTTGGACATCTGCTATTAAAAGGCTGTATCTGTCATTTCCCTCCTTATTATGTAAATTAAAACTGCATACATCCACCGTAGATGCCCCTATATCAACAATTACATGCAAACCCTCACGGCGCATGTCTGATAAAGCATAGCCCACAGCTCCGGCGGCAATCTCCGGAATAATATCAAAATCGCAAGTATCCTCACTTCCACCTTCCCAATATTCTGGATCCTCAGCAAGCCTTAATTTTCTTTTCGCCATCTCAAGGGTAATCTCGTCTTCTGGCAATGTAGACAGCATCCAAGCAGCTTTACCCACCCGTCGAAAGATACGATTCTGCTCGTTATCTTCGACACAAGGAGAAGGAACACCCAGGTTAACGCTCCATATGAATTTGCTAAAGTCTCCAACTAAATCCTGCTTTGTCTCCAAAAACCACTTTCGACTATACTGAAGAACAAAGGCAAGGTAGCAGGCTGCTACCTCTTCGGGAGACCATAGCTGCCATGCATGCCCATAGTCACCTACTAAGTCATTGCCATCTTGTATAAGTCCCATCTTAATATCCTTGACCATTTGTCCCCCTTCACAATTTTCGAGGGAACAAGTACCATCGGGCAGCACCCATAATCTCGTGGGCATAAGATAGGGCATTTGAGGATGAGCATAATGGCTAAAATCTACTGCAGAACTCGGACTACCCGGGAGATCCGGTGCCTGGATAACCACTTTGGTCGAAGAGGTGCCAAAATCGAGGCCAATAACTAACTCGCATTCGGAGTTCTTTCTAGGACGCACATTTTGGGAGACCTGTTTTTTCTTTTCCGCTAAAGACTTTCTTTTCTGCACACTTTTGGCCTTTATAATGTCACCTATTTTAAACACGTTCCGACCTCCTTAGATTTTAGTTTATTTAACCTGGATAACAGCTATTGCTATCTCCCGGTTATTAGAGCGAACTTCACGCCTGCTTTCAATTCGTAAGCGCTGCTGTTCTACACGAGCCTGTAACGCACGTATACGCCCCTCTGTAGCCTTAACCAGCCCATCACGACGGGCTGCACGGTGTTTTTCTAAGGTTTCCTCTAGCATCCGCATTTGCCGCTGAAAGTGTTGTTCTAAAGACCGAAGTTGAAGATCGGCCCGGTCTTCATTTTTAGCCCTTAATTCACTAACAAAAGTCTCATATTCAGCATCTAATTTGCCAAACAAGTATTCATTAGCCACATCATAAGCACGGTCTAAATCAATCACATTGCGCGCTTCAAGCCATTCCATTCCGTGGGCAACGGCAGCAGCAGCCAGTCTCTCTGCAGCGTCCGGGGCAAGTTGCTCCACTGGTCTATCGAGGGGTGCTGCAGCATAGGCCAGCTTTTCGGTATCCTGTAAACCTTGAAAGGACCAAAGAACCGCAGCCAGAACATATGTTCCCGGCCTAACTATGGCTGCAACTTCGGCTCGATCCAATATCAATGCAACAGCAGGGGTCAGCTGTTCATCGCTTTCTGTGATACGATGGCTCACCATCCGCACTAGGGGATGAAACTGAGAAATCACTTCCTCATATGGATGCAACGGACCAATGAGCCTGTTATCAAAGCGGCATCGGACCGGCCCGTATGCAGAGGTAAGCCTTGTAGAGATCGGCAGCCGATGCTGCTTAATGTATTCCGCCAAGTCGAATTTCGCCTGATCCGACAGCTCAATTTCGTACACCAAAGAGCCCTGCTCTGCTTCCACCTGTTGTATGCGGCACCCAGGATAATGAAGCCGGAGGTAGTCAAAAACATAGCGCCGGATATCCTCTCCACTAATCCAGCGATGCAGATCGCGGGCCGCTTGTACATGGTTTAAGATATAGTCTCCATAGGCAACAAGGCTGGCTGCATCCTGTTCAAGCTTTTCTTCCTCCAGACGAAGGTTTTCTAACGCCTGGGCAGTCTGTTCAATACGCCTTTCCTGCTCTTCCACAGACAAATCACCGGATAGTAAATCGATCTCCAACCTACGAATCTCATCGCCCAGGATAGCTTCAAAATCGCCCAGGGCCCTGTGGCAAAGCTCAAGCTTATCATAAAGACGCTGGTAAATCCGGGCGTCAATTGTATCTGCATAAAGAATGTTCCAAATAAAAACCTTGTCGGCCTTCTGCCCAAGTCGATCAATCCGACCGATACGCTGTTCCACACGCATTGGATTCCATGGCAAATCATAGTTTACAAGGACCCGGGAAAACTGCAGATCAACCCCTTCGCCACCAACCTCGGTTGTCAGCAAAACACTGGGGCCATCGGGTTGGCTAAATTGTGCAATGATCTCCTGCTTGGTTTCCCTCTGTCCACCCTTCAATTGAATACACGAAATGCCATTAGCCTCCAGACGTTCCGCAAGGTACGCCAATGTAGCACGAAAGGCTGAGAACACGATAACTTTCTCCGTCGGGTGCTTCCTTAGAAATTCTGTTAGAATGCTCCTTAGTCGATGATACTTGGTGTCGACTTTTATTAATTCCTTAAGTTCCACATAATTTCGCGAGCGAAGAACAATCTCTGTAACCAAAGGTCCGAGGGTCTCCCGCTTTTCTTCATCTTCATTGGCCTCTCCGGTTTCATCTGCTTCCTCTAATTCGATGAGCTTTTTTTGCCAGGCCCTGAGGGAGGCCGCCATACTGCTGGTCATCTGCCGTTGTGGCTGTGCTAACAAAAACCTTTCATTGGCAGCACGCTGCAGGGCATACTCTACTACAACCTGGGTGACAAGATCATAGAATTTCCTTTCAACCGGTTTGAGATCTACGAACTCGGGGATTGGCTTGCGGATGACCCGCCATTCCTTTACATCCCTTTTCCGCGTCCGAGTTACCACATGGGCTAAAAGGTTCACTGTCTCGAGGCGGTATGCCAGTTTGCTCCGAACATCACGACGTTGCAGCTGCTCAGGGGCTAGGTCAGCCTCTTCAATCATTATTAGCTGTCGGTTTGATTTAAGTAGAGGATGGGAGCGTGCTTCCTTCAATAGCCTGCGAAGTTCGTTCACATTGAATTTGGAACTGAGTACAAGATCACGAGCCCTCACCAGAGGTGCATTGGCTTCCAAAATCTGATTAAAAACCTCTGACCGTGCAAAGGTGTCGGGATCTAGCAGGCGGAGGAGAGAGAAAAGATCATCATTACGGTTGTGAATAGGAGTAGCTGTAAGAAAAGCTGTGTATTCAGAAACGTTCTTACACAACTGTCCCAGCTCGTTGGTTTGTGTTTCAGGGTTCCGCAAATGGTGGGCTTCATCGATAATCAATAAGTCTACCAACCTATCTTCGTTCTCCTTATCTTTTAAAAAACGCGCAAGTTCGGCAGCTGGACTTTTTATGTTGTCCGTCTCCCAGCGCCGGGGGGGACGGAGGCCCTGCATGCTGGCAACGATAGCAAACCCACGTAACTGCATTTCTTCATCCCTCAGTATATTGAGTGTTTCTGAGGCATCACATATCTGGGCCATGACTCCGAATTTACTCGAGAGTTCATAACGCCATTTTTCCCGCAAGGCAGCAGGGCAGATAACTAAAAGCCTCCTCATATCAAACCGACTTCGCAGTTCAGTCCAGATAAGGCCAGCCTCAATTGTTTTCCCGAGGCCAACTTCGTCCGCAATTAAAACGCTGTTGGTAGGTGACTCTAGGATTTTCACCACAGGCTTAAACTGATAAGCATAGAAATCTGTATTTGTTGCCTCCATACTGTATATCACGTCCGCCAAGCGCCCCGATAATTTTACATGTGTCAGCGTGCGACGCAGATCTATAGGTCGGCCTAATTTTTTCGACTCAAGCATGTCCAAGGGCGAAAGCCGAACATCACCAATTCTCTCCAATTGGCCCTCCGGGATCCATTGCATACCATCAGCAAACCGTACTTGGAGATAGGGCCGATTCCGCCTTAGTATCCTCCTACCAGTTAAAAAACCTGTTCTCGTCGGATCGTTCAACAGTCTCACTCGGGTAGATTCCATGTTTTTATCCTCATGATTAGACAACATTCTTCCTATCACCCGCATTCGATAGAATATAATGCATTACCATTGTCATAATTATTTTCTTCTTCCAGCATGTAATATCCTTCAAACTATTAGGGGTAGTAAAGGTTAAATATGAACATATGTATATAATCCAATATCACTCTTTTTAGCGACACCAATTCGGCACCAAATAACAAAAATGATAAAATACAATAAAAAGGCAAGGGCCTCAAACCCTTGCCATTAGTGTAAGTAGATTGGAGCGGAAAACGGGATTCGAACCCGCGACCCTCGGCTTGGGAAGCCGATGCTCTACCACTGAGCTACTTCCGCCCGTTATACTTTTTCCCTGGTGGTATTTATTATACCCCGACCGGGGCCTTCCGTCAAGCCAATCCTTTATTTTGCTCCCGCTCCAGTCCCTCTTCATCCAGGATAAGGACCTCCCTGCCAGCCAGGAGCTTGATATAACCTTCATCCTGGAGCTGGTGCAGTTTGCGGCTGATGGTTTCCCGGGCTACACCGACATAGTTGGCCAGGCCCTCCCGGCCCAGGGGCAGGGTCACCAGCTTGCCAGCCGCCTGTTTTTGCCCGTATTTGCGGGAAAACTCCAGCAGCATCATGATTACCCGTGTCTTGGCATCCAGGCCCCCCATGGCCAGGACCAGATCTTCCATCTTGCCCAGACGCAGGCTGAGCTCTTCGGCAACCTTCAGGAGGATATCGGGGTTTTTTCGCACCAACTGCCGGAAATCGTCCCGCCTGATCTGGCAGATCCGGGTGGGTTCCAGGGCTTCCACGCTGTAGCGGAGGGGCTCCTGGCCCAAAAGGTTCATTTCGCCAAAAAAGTCCCCGGTGGAAAAGACATAAAGGATCTGCTCCCGCCCTTCGGGGGTATAGTTAAAAACCTTCACCCGCCCCGAATGGACAATGTTCAGCCCCTCGGGCTGGCTCCCTTCCAGGGCGATGAATTCTCCCCGCCTGTAGGTCCTCTGGCGAATTAGGGAGGCAATCTCCACCAGCTGGCCAGTTTCCAAACCGGCAAAGATTGGTACCCGGCTGACACACAGGCTGTGCCCATCCTGGTGCCCGCATCCGCATCCTCCAGTCAAAGCCATCACCCCTTGCCATTGCTGTCGGTCCCACGCTGCAGCCAGATGAATTGAGGGGAACTTTACCTTAAGAAAGCCGGCTGACAGGGCCGGTAGGCTTTCGTGCTCTATGATTAATTCTCTGCCCGGACAGAAATCTCCTGGCGTTACAAAGGAAAAACCCGGTTTTCCCCTCAGGGTAAACCGGGCCTCTTTGGTGCCGCGGGGCGGAATCGAACCACCGACACGAGGATTTTCAGTCCTCTGCTCTACCAACTGAGCTACCGCGGCAAAAACCATGGGTCAGCACCCTTTACAGGCTGCTGACCCTGGTCTGGCGGAGCTGACGGGAATTGAACCCGCGATCTCCGGCTTGACAGGCCGGCATGTTAACCGCTACACCACAGCTCCGCGAATGGTGGGCGAAACAGGACTTGAACCTGTGACCCCCTGCTTGTAAGGCAGGTGCTCTCCCAACTGAGCTATTCGCCCGTGGTGACCCTAGGGGGATTCGAACCCCCGTTACCGCCTTGAAAGGGCGGTGTCTTAACCACTTGACCATAGGGCCACTCCTCTTTTGTGTTGAAAAAGAGGGAAATGGTGAGCCATCCAGGACTCGAACCTGGGACACCCTGATTAAAAGTCAGGTGCTCTGCCAACTGAGCTAATGGCTCGTGTAACCCCTCACGGGTCTTAATGATACTATAATTTCTTCTCCCTGTCAAGCCACTCTAAATGGCAAGTTTATCTAGAAAACGGTAGAGTTTCCTCGAAAGGGCCGATTCCCTTGCTTTAGTGCCGGCAGGGGCGGGGAAGCAGCCTCCTTCCCCTGCCGGCAGTGTCGACAAAATCCTGTCAACCTTATTCTTCCCGCCGCAGGATCTCCCGGGCGGCGATGACGCCGGCGGCAGAGGCCTGGGCCAGGCCCCGGGTCACCCCGGCCCCATCCCCCACGGCAAAGAGATTGGTCAGCTGGGACTCCAGCACCTGGTTTAAGTCCAGGCGGGAGGAATAGAATTTTACTTCGATGCCGTAAAGGAGGGTATGGCGGGAATTAACCCCTGGTGCCACCACGTCCAGGGCCTCCAGCATCTCCAGGATACTGACCAGATGCCGGTAGGGAAGGACCAGGCTCAGATCCCCGGGGGTAGCGTCCTTCAGGGTTGGTTCTACCATCCCCCGCTTGATCCTGTCGGTGGTAGACCGCCGTCCCGACAGCAGGTCCCCCAGGCGCTGGACAATGACACCGCCCCCCAGCATATTGGCCAGGCTGGCTATATACTTCCCGTAGGAGATGGGCTCCTTAAAGGGTTCGGTGAAGGTCTTGCTCACCAGGAGGGCAAAGTTGGTGTTATTGGTCTTCTTTTCGGCATAGCTGTGGCCGTTGACCGTGAGGAGCCCGGAGTTGTTCTCCACCACCACTTCCCCGTGGGGGCTCATGCAGAAGGTCCGGACCCGGTCGTCAAAGGACTTGGAATAGAAGACAAACTTGGACTCATAGACGACATCGGTGATATGTTCCATGATGGCGGCTGGAAGTTCCACCCGCACCCCGATATCAACGGGGTTCACCATGGTTTTTAAACCTAACCTCATGGCCTCCCGGGCAAACCATTCGGAACCCTCCCGGCCCGGGGCGGCGATGATATACTTGCAGGGGATCCTTTCTCCTTCTGAAGTTTCCACACCGGCGACCCGGCCATCTTCCACCAAAATGTGATCGACCATGGTCCGAGTCCTGATCTCCACCCTGTCTCCCAGGTAATCCCGCATGGCCTGGAGGACTTCGTAACACTTTTCCGTCCCCAGGTGCCTGATTTTGGCGGGGATCAGGGCCAGATCCGCCCGGGCTGCCTGGCGCTGGATATTCCGGATTTCTTCCAGGTCGGTGCCGAAGATGTTGTCGGGGGCACCGAAATGACAGTATATGCCATCTACATAGTTGATCAATTCCTGCACCCGGCTCCGGCCCTGGTACTGGTCCAGCCAGCCGCCGAACTCGGTGGTCAGGGTCAGCTTACCGTCGCTGAAGGCCCCGGCTCCGCCCCAACCGCTGACAATGGAACAGCTGGCGCAATTAAGGCAGCGTTCCTGTCCCTCCCGGGGGCAGGAGCGCTGGGAAATGTCCCGGCCCTTTTCCAAAATCAGTATCTGGAGGTTATTTTTGGCCACCAGTTCCAGGGCAGCAAAAATACCGGCCGGTCCGGCTCCAATTATGATGACATCATATTTTTTCACTATCCCAGTCCCCTCCTCTTCCCCCTTATTTTATCTCTCCTCGACTTGATTTAGAAGTTTTCTTTTCCAAGGATCCATCCCTAATGGTAACAGAGGAGGAGGGCAGAATCAAGGAAAAAAGGCGAACGTTGTTCGCCTTTTCCTGTCGAATGTTCGCTTATCCTGCCCCCTCCCCATGGAGCACTTCCACATTGCGGCCCATGCGCATCTCTTCGGCAATCTTTTCCCGGTAGTTTTCCCCGTCCAGGGGCAGGACATCCCCACACATCTCCAGGAGCCGGTCGACAACCTTTTTCCCCAATCGATCTTCAATCCAGGATATGGTCCGGTTGGTGGTTATGATGATGGGCTTTTCGTCCTCGTAGCGGGCATTGATAATCTCGTACAGCTTGGCCTTTTCCCATTCGGTGAAACGTTCCGCCGCTGCCAGGTCGTCGAGGACAAGAAGGTCCACCTCCTTGACGAGCTGGAGGAGGTCCCCTTCCGTTTTGTCGCTCCGCTCGTAGGTATCCCGGATCTCATTGAGGAGTTCGATGACCACCACAAAGATGCCGTTGAAACCCTGGCGCAATACCTCCTGGAGGATGGCCGCCGCCAGATGCGTCTTCCCCCGGCCCACATCCCCCAGGAAGATCAGGCTCTTCCCGCAGCGCAGGTAGGTGGCAAAATTCTCGGCATAATCCCGGGCTGCTTCATAGGCGATCCGGGTGCCGGGGGATACTTGAAAGTTGGCAAAGGTCCGTTTCCGGAACTTCCGCCGCAGCCGGGCGGAATTTAATTTATGCTCCCAGCTTTGCTGGCGCCCCAGCTGCTTCCGCTCCTGGACGCAGGAACAGGGGCGGGCCCGGATCTGGCCCTTTTCCCGGTAGTAGATCTTTTCCAGGTCCTTGCACCGGAGGCAGTAATAGGTGCCGGCTGGGTAAAGGCGATACTGGACCAGACCGTTGACCTCGAATTTGACATAATGTTCTTCCCTGGAATCAGAGATGCGGCCTTCCTGGAGGGCCAAGCGCTCCCTCTTGATTTCCTCCACCCGCCGCCGGGCCTCCGCCAGCCGCTGGGAAAAATCCTTGTCTTTACTGGCGGCGATAGAACCGATAGTAGCGGTCCCGGGTAAAGTCAAGGGGTCCTTCATCCTTTCCATGCCAATCCATCTCCTTTGCCAGGTCTTGGTCCACAGTAAACCCCGCCTCTTCGATCTTGGACAGGGCCCAGCGGGGTACGCCCTTCTGCAACCAGTTCAAGGCCGTCCGCTCCAAAAAGGTGAGGGAACGGCCGTCGACACCGAGACAGTACTGGATGGCCGTCTTTAAAACCCGCTTGTCCCGCTCATTGCGGCAGTCGTCGGGCAGGGCCAGCAGCCTGTCATAGGTCAAGGGCCGGGGATCAACCAGCTTCTGCTTCAGGTATTGGAGCAGTAATTCCCTGATCTCCTTATCCAGCTGGCCCTCTGTCACAACAGTACCCTCCCTCAACCTGGTTTTGGTCTTGATAACTACTTCTCCATCCACCCATTCCTTTCCTCCCTGGCCCAGGGGGCCAGAGGGAGGCGAAAAAAAGGGCCTGGCTGGGCCAGGGCGAGCTTTTAGGGTTCTTCCGGTATATAACTCAAATCGCGAAAACGCATAGAATCTTTTAGGAAGGCCAGCTGCACCACCCCTGTGGGGCCGTTCCGCTGTTTGCCGATAATTATTTCGGCAATGCCCTTTTTCGTCTCTGTATCGGGGTTGTAGTATTCATCCCGGTAGATAAAGGCCACCACGTCGGCATCCTGTTCAATGGCCCCCGACTCCCGCAGGTCCGAGAGGACCGGCCGCTTATCCTGCCGCTGCTCTACGGCCCTGCTCAACTGGGAGAGGGCCACCACCGGCACCTGCAGCTCCCGGGCCAGGGCCTTTAAGCCCCGGGATATTTCCGTAATCTCCTGCTGGCGGCTCTCGAAGGACCGCCTGCTGTTGACCAGCTGGAGGTAGTCCAACAGGATCAGGGCCTGGCCCTGCTCCTGAACCAGGCGCCTGGCCTTGGCCCTGATATCCATGACCGTTATGTTGGGGGTATCGTCGATATATATGGGTGCTTCGCTGAGCCGGGCCATGGCCGTGGTCAAGAGCAGCCAATCCTCCTCGTCGAGGAAGCCCGTCCGGAGCCTCTGTCCGTCGATCCCCGCCTCGCTGCTCAGCATGCGCATGATCAGCTGTTCCCGGGACATTTCCAGGCTGAAGATGGCCACGGGGATCTTGGCTTCCAGGGCCACGTGGAGGGCTATGTTGAGGGCAAAGCTGGTTTTCCCCATGGCGGGCCGGGCAGCCACAATGATCAGGTCCGAAGGCTGGAGGCCGGCCGTGAGCCGATCCAGATCCTTAAAGCCGGTGGGGATGCCCGTCACCCCGCCCTTGTTCTGGTAGAGGTACTCGATCCGGTCATAGGCAGCCGAAATGAGATCCTTGACAGGAAAGAAACCCGAATGGTTCCGGTACTGGGAGATCCGCAAAATTGCCTGCTCGGCCTCATCGAGGATGGCGGCGGCTTCGTCGGTGGCCTCATAGCTGTTCTGGACGATCCGGGTGGCTTCCCGGATGAGCCGCCGCAGGATGGATTTCTCCTCCACAATCCGGGCATAGTATTCGACATTGGCCGCCGTGGGCACACTCTGGGCCAGGGTGGTGACATAGGCCAGGCCTCCCACGTCCTCCAGGCGGCCCTGCTGGCGCAGGGTCTCGGTGACCGTCACCAGGTCCGCCGGGCGGCCCTTTTCCTCCAGCTCCAGGATGGCCTCAAAAATGTAGCGGTGGGCATCCCGGTAAAAATCCTCGGGCTGGAGGATTTCCGCTGCAACGAGGACAGCCTCCCGCTCCAAAAACATGGCCCCCAGTACCGACTGTTCTGCTTCGAGACTAAAGGGGGGCACCCGATCAAAGACAGTACTCATTACCTATCCACCGCCCATACATGTTCCAACATTTCCGCCACTGTGTCCACCAGAATCACCTGGATCCCGGTATTTTCCCGGGGGACATCGTCCCTGTTCTCCCGGGGTAAAAGGACCTGCTTCATCCCCGCCTGCCGGGCACCATAAATCTTTTCCGGAATGCCGCCCACGGCCTTGAGCCGGCCCTGGATGGATATTTCGCCACTGACGGCCACATCCTGGCGCAGGGGGCGCCCCTCGATGGCACTCACCAGGGCCAGGAAGATGGCGGCCCCGGCCGAAGGTCCGTCGACCTGGCCGCCGCCGATGAGGTTGACATGGAGGTCATAGTCGGCGATCTCAATTCCCCGCACCTTCCGGATCACCGCCGCGGCATTGAAGACGGAATCCCTGGCCATGGAGCCGGCGGTATCGTTGAACCTGATGCGCCCCTGCCCCTTCTCCCGGGCCGAAAAGGCGGCCGCCTCCACCTCCAGGACCTGGCCGAGGAAGCGGTTTACGCCCAGGCCAAAGGCCTTCCCCAGCTCGGGCCGTTCCGAAGCCTTCCCCCTCTGGGGAGAGAGGCGCCGCAGCTGGAGAACCTCTGCGGCCTGTTTTTTGCCGATATAGGGGGGCTTGTCCCCCCGCTGTCCCTGCTGGCTCAAGGCCAGGCCAAAGGCATCGGCCAGGACGTTGATGGCCTGCCGGGCATCTATGGTGCAGGCGCTGATGAGTTCCGCCGCCGGGTTAGAGAGCCGGGCCCCGATTCTCTTGGCCCCCTCTACCACTATTTTCTTTATCTCCGTCCTGGTCAGGGGGGAGAAAAAGACCTCGGCACAGCGGGACCGGATGGCCGGGTTGATCTCCGCCGGGTCCCGGGTAGTGGCGCCGATGAGGATAAAATCTGCCGGCGCCCCCTCGGCAAAGAGCTTTTTGATATATTTGGGCACCCGGGGGTCGTGGGGGTCGTAATAGGAGGAATCGAAGGTGACCCTTTTATCCTCCAGGACCTTCAGCAGCTTGTTCTGGAGCATAAAATCCATTTCCCCGATCTCGTCGATAAAGAGAACCCCACCGTGGGCTTCGGTGACCAGGCCCAGTTTGGGTTCCGGCACGCCCCCTTCGGCCAGATCCCGGCGGGCCCCCTGGTAGATGGGATCGTGGACAGAACCCAGGAGGGGGTTGGTGATCTCCCGGGGATCCCAGCGCAGGGTAGTCCCATCGACTTCCACAAAGGGGGCATCGGGGCTAAAGGGGGTGTATTCCCTTTTCTTCGCCTCGGCCAGGGCCAGGCGGGCGGCTGTGGTCTTGCCCACCCCCGGGGGGCCGTACAGGAGCACGTGCTGGGGGTAGGGAGAGGCCAGCTTGGCCAGAAGGGCCCGGACAGCCCCTTCCTGCCCCACCAGCTCGTCCAGGCTGCGGGGCCGCAGGGCCTCCTGGGCCGACACCGAAAGGGAGACCCGTTCCTTCTTTTCCAGGAGGGCGTATTTTTTCAGGGTAACGGCATTTTCCACCCCCGTCTCCCGCTTTAAAATCTGGAGCTTGATCTCCTCCAGATACCGGTCCTGCTGCTCCTGCAATTTGGCAGCCACCTTTTCCTCCAGGCTTTTTTCCACCGCCCGGCGGGCCAGGCAGTCGGCCAGGGCGTCCTCCACCTCCTCCAGGATCCGGGAAAAATCCTCTTCCCGGGGCAGTTCCTCAATGTTCTCGTCCTCAAAGACCAGGCGCTGGAGGGCCAGCAGCCGTTCCGGCAGCCCTTCGGCAGCCATCAGCTCCAGGACACCCAGTTCCTTGGCCCTGCGCATCAGCTTGTCCCGCCCGTACAGATTGGTTAAAAGATCAAAGAGGGCAGTCACCCGACGCCGCCACCCTGTCCCGGGGGAGATTTTTTCTTCAGCATCTGAAAAGATTAGCGACGGTAATTCCTTCATGGCCATTAGTACTCCTTTCTAGGTGCCGGGTCCGGAAACGCCCAGCCAGCCGGGACAACCCTGTTCCCTTCCCCTACTTTTCCCCTTCCACCACCTGGACTGCTACTTCTACCACATAATCTTTATAGAGCCGGACGGGAACCTTGTAATCCCCCAATGCCTTCAGGGGTTCCTTCAGCTCCACCTTGCGCTTGTCCACCTTAGTGCCCAATTCTGCCTCGATGGCCTGGGCAATATCCTGGCCCGTAATGGAGCCGAAGAGGCGTCCCCCTTCCCCGGCCTTGCCCTCGAGGACAATGACCCGCTCCTTGAGCCGGGCAGCCAGCTCCCTGGCTTCGGCCTCCTCCCGGGCCTCCTTCTGGGCCTGGCGCTCTTTGGCCTTCTCAGCTTCCTTGAGGTTAGCCGCCGTAGCTTCCACGGCCAGTCCCCGGGGAATGAGATAGTTGCGGGCATAACCGTCGGCTACCCTGACAACATCGCCCACATCTCCTATTTTTTTGACCCTTTGTGTAAGTATTACCTTCATTTCCCAGCCTCCTCTGCAAAGTAGTCGTGGATAACCTCCAGGACCCTTTCCCTAGCCTGGGCAAGGGTCACCCCCTCCAGCTGGGCCCCGGCGATGGTCATATGGCCACCGCCCCCCAGCTCCTCCAGCATGACCTGCACATTGATATCTCCACTGGAACGGGCGCTGACGGCCGCCCCCTCGGCAGTGGGGTAGATGACAAAGGATGCCGCAAAACCTTCTATGGTGAGGAGGGCATCGGCTGCCTGGGCCGCCAGGAGCTGGGCCCTTTCCCCCTGCTGGGTGACCATGGCCAGGGCCACCCTGTCGTAGAGGACCTCGGCCCCCTTGATGACTTCGGCCCGCTTGATAAAGGTTGCCCAGTCATCCTGCAAAAACCGCTGGATTGTATCCTGATCCGCTCCGGAGCGGCGCAGGAAGGCCGCCGCCTCAAAGGTGCGGACCCCGGTCTGGTAGCTGAAATTCTTGGTGTCCACGGCAATGCCGGCCAAAAGGGCGGTAGCTTCCGCGAAGGTCAGCTCCACATTGTCCCCCAGGTACTGGAGGAGTTCCGTCACCAGCTCACTGGCGGAAGAGGCGTAGGTTTCCAGGTAAACCAGGAGGGGTTCGGCAATAAATTCTTCCCCCCGGCGGTGATGGTCAATGACCACCACCTTATTGGTCCGCTCCAGTAGAGCCGGCACGGCCACCAGGGAAGGCTTGTGGGTGTCGAGGACCACCAGCAGGGTCCCGGCGTTGACCAGCCGCAGGGCCTCGGCCTCGTTGAGGAATACTCTCTGGAAGTCTCCCTCCTCCTGGAGGAAGGCCACCATTTTTTCCACCGCCGGGTTGATATCTTCCAGGACAATATAAGCCTCTTTGCCCACGGTCCGGGCGGCCCGGACCATTCCGGCCGCCGCTCCCACACTGTCTAAGTCGGCAACCCGGTGGCTCATGACCATAACCTGGGTCGCCTGTTCCATGAGCTCCCGCAGGGCGTGGGCAATGACCCGGGCCTTGACCTGGGTCCGTTTTTCCAGGGCCTTGGTCTTCCCCCCGAAGAAGTGGAAGCGGTCTGAATCCCTGATCACCACCTGATCGCCGCCCCGGCCCAGGGCCAGGTCCAGACCGGCCCGGGCAAAGGAGCCCAGTTCCTTGAGGTCGGCTGAACCGACCCCGAAGCCGCAGCTTAAGGTGACGGGAAGCTTGTTTCCCATCTTAATTTCCTTGACCCGGTCCAGGATGGGGAAGCGTTCTTCCCGGCAGGCAGCCAATTGTTCCCAGTTGAAAAGGACCAGGTAGCGGTCCGGATTGTATTTCTGCATGAAACCCCTTTTCTCCGCCACCCAATCGGACACCACCCGGTCGATGGCGGCCGCCAGCAGAGGCCGCTCCTCGGAGGCCACGGTCTGGAGCACCTCTTCATAGTTGTCCACCTGCACTAGGCCCACACAGGTGGCCTCCTGGGACCGGCGGGCCAGGAGTTCCTCCAGCTCGGTTGTTTCCTGCACAAAGAGGACGTGGTTGTTCCTGCTTCCCTGCCGGGTCCGGACCCGGTGCAGGTAGAGGTCAAACCAGCGTTCCCCCTCCTTGAGCCGCATCTGTTCCCTATCCATCTTGATTTCGGGAAAAAGGGAAGAGATCCTTTCCCCAATTATCTCCAGGCCGGGAAACATATCTACCAGGCGGGAGTTGCACCAGCGGACGATCCCCCGGTCGTCCAGGACCGCCAGGCCCCAGGGCAGGTTATAGATTATGTCCTGGGCCGTTGTTTCCACCTGCATGGCCAGGGAGCGGAGGTTGTCCTCCAGGGTCGCCCGGCGCCGGCGGGCCGTCTCCCAGCTGTAATAATAGAGGCTGCCCAGGGCTATGAAGCCCAAGAGGGCCATCCGCCAATTGTAGTAACCTAATAAAAGGACCAGGACCAGGATAACGCCTAAAAACAGACGCTGGTCCGGTGACAGCATAACCCGGTATTTTTTCATCCACTTAGAACCTCCCGATGGATACGGGCTTTAGAGCTTGCGTAGATTAAAGGCAATGTCAACAATACCCAAGAAGGTAACCAACTGCAAAAAAATAGGATTTAAAATTATGATGCCGCTGGCCAGGATAATCAGGGCCCTGGGCAGGCGATACCGCCCCAGCAGATAGTGGACCACCGACAGGCCCGCCAAGGCCAGGACGAGATTGAAGATCACCTGTATGTTGAGGCCTATTTCCAAAAGGAGGTTGTGGCCATAGTAGTTTCCCGCCACCACAAAGAGTATCCCCACTAGGTAGCCTGCAAGGAGGTTGCGGGGGAACTGCCAGGTGGCAAAGGGTGGCAAGCCGGGCACATCCTCTCCCAATTTTTCCAGGATCAGGCGGGCCACGGAAAAGTTGATGAAGGTGGCAAAGATGCTGCCCAGAAGGAGGGTGGCCGGCAGCAGATAGCGGAACATCTCCACCATTTCCAGGTAATAATCTTCCATCTGCTTCAGCTGCCCTTCAGGGATCCCCAGCCCCCGGTAGAATTCCAGGGCCTGGGTGCCCGATTCGGCCAGCAGGGCCTGCCCTTCGGTCAGGGGGTTGACACCAAAAATCAGCAGGGTGAGGAGAAACAAGAGCAGGGTGGAGGCCAGGACCGTGAGGGTCCCTGTCCCCAGGGTTTTGGCCGGGGGCCATTTTTCCCGGAAACAGTAGCCCAGGGCGATCCCCAGGAAACCCAGCCAGATCACCAGGGAGCCGACGGTGAGGGGATGGCTGAGGATGCTGGTGATAAGGGCCGCCGTCACCATAGCCAATACACTGCTCTTTAGTCCATGCCGGACCCCCAGTACCGTGATGGGTACCGGCCAGATAAAAAGGGTTAGCGTCCCCAGGAGGGGAAGGTAGATGGTCGGCAAAAGCAAAACGACAGTAAGGGCAGCCAGCATGGCCGCCTCGACCAGGGATCTGGTTTTCTCCTTTTGTGTCAAACTCTTCACCTCTTCATCCCAGACAGGTAATCCAAAAGGGCGGAGAGGTCACCGTACCATTTCTCCACCTCATGGTCAGCCTCGATATTGCCTTTGACCTGCTGGAGGAGTTTCTTCTCCAGGCGGGTAAAACTTAAACCCAGGCGGCGGGTTAGGACAAAAAGGCTAATTATAATACCGGCCAGGGCTTCTAAAATAAGTTCTTCCCTTCCCTGCAGCATGGCCTTAAATAAAAAGGAGGTTTGCTCCAGGATCTGGGCCTTCAGCCACTCTATTGTCCGGAGATTTCTGGCAAGGTCAAATTCTCCCTGCGGGGGCTTGGATGACACAATTAACCCCTCCATTTACAACCAAAACTCGGCATACTGGTACCGCTACACTATTCTGCGCCGGCAGTGGGATCTCCTGCCCCTGGCAGCAGTTCCCAGGGGCTCCCGGACAATTATTGTTCTTCCCCTGCCGCCGCCAGTTCTGCCTGGACCGCCAGGGCACATTCAATCCGCTTCTTGCTGAGCTCACAGCCCAGGGGGTAGGGGGTCAAAAGGTCGCCGGTAAAAAGATGGTTGTTGGCATGGCAGCCGCCGCTGCAGTAAAAGCGGGCCCAGCAGGAGGCACATTCCCCCTTGTTGTAGACATGGGCTTCTTGAAACTGGCGGCAGAGCCCGGGTTTTAAGACCCCCTGGTAGACAGTGCCCAGTAAAAACTCGTCCCTCCCCACGAACTGGTGACAGGGATAGAGCTCTCCCGTGGGGGCAACGGCAAAGTACTCGTGGCCGGCGCCGCAGCCGCTGATCCGCTTGTACAGGCAGGGCCCCTGGTTGAAGTAAACCTCAAAGTGGTAATAGCTGAAGGGCCGCCCCTCCCGGTGCCGCTCCAGGTAAGCCTGGGCCAGGGCCTCATATTCGGCAAAGATGGCCGGCAGGTCCTCCCAGGTCAGGGCATAGCCCCCCTCCTTGGCCACCACCGGCTCCAGGGAGAGGTTGGAGAAGCCGAGATCGGCCAGGTGGAGGACATCCCGGGAAAAATCCAGGTTGTAGCGGGTAAAGGTGCCCCTGATCACACAATCTTCCGGCGGGCGGGAGACGGCCATGGCCTGGAGGCGGGGCAGGATATGGTGGTAGGAACCCCTGCCCCCGGGAAAGGTCCGCATCCGGTCATGAATCTCGGGCCGCCCGTCTATGCTGAGGACGACACTGATGTTATTCTCGTTGAGAAAGGAGCGGGCTTCCTCATCGAGGAGGACACCGTTGGTGGTCAGGGTGAATTTGAATTCCTTCCCCCTTTTGGCCCCCTCTTCCCGGGCATAGCGGACCACTTCCTGCACCACAGCCATGTTCAGGAGGGGTTCGCCGCCAAAGAAGTCGATCTCGCACAGGGGGCGGGGGCCGGAATTTTCCAGGAGAAAATCTACTGCCCGCCGGCCCACCTCGGCACTCATCAGGGCCCGGTCGCCGCCGTAGCCCCCGGTATCGCCAAAGCAGTACCGGCAGCGAAGATTACAGTCGTGGGCCACGTGGAGGCAGAGGGCCTTCACCTGGCTTTCCCCGGGCCAGAGGTCTTCGGGCAGGGGCGGGGCAGGGCTGTAAAGGAGGCCCTCCCGGCACAGCTCATCTAACTCGGCCAGGGCTTCCTCCACCGCTCCCCGGGGAAAGGACCCCTGGAGGCGGTTTATGATTTCCTCCCTCTCCTTTTCCCTATAGTATTCCAGCACCGCCCAGGTGACATCGTCCACCTGGTGCAGGGCCCCGCTGTTTACATCTACTACCAGCTTAGTATTTCCCAGGCTAAATCTGTGAATCGCAGGTTCTGGAATCATCTCTTCACCTCACAAAAAGAGTAGGGCCCCGGTGGCTGGTCCACACAGGGCCTGCAGTTAATTACTGGCCTTCCCTGGCACAGGGCTGGTTGCTGACGGTCAATGAGGTTTTACAGGCCGATTGGCAGGAATTCTGGCAGGCGCCGCAGCCGCCGCTGGCGAGGGTGTCCTGCAAGGTTCCCCTGGTGATGGTCTTGATACGTTTCTTGGTGGTCATCGCCAATCCACTCCTTTCGAATAATTCAAGTTTCCACTATTATTTTTATGTACTCCCCCGGGGTTTAAGTCCGGCAGGATCTGGCCCGCCGGACGGGGAGAAAAAAAGCGCAGAAATCTGCGCTCTTCTTAGTCGTTGGTATAGGGCATCAGGGCAATGTTCCGGGCCCTCTTCACAGCCTTGGTTACCTGCCGCTGGTGCCGGGCACAGTTACCTGTTATCCGCCGGGGCAGGAGTTTGCCCCTTTCGCTGATAAAGCGGCGCAGTCGCCCTACATCTTTATAGTCGACATGATCTATTTTATCAACACAGAAACTGCATACCTTGCGTTTCCGTCTACGATCCCGTGCCATTCCTATTACATCCCTCCTTTGGGGCGATTAAAAGGGTAGATCATCTTCGTTAAAGTCAATTTCGTCACCCAGATCGGTTGTGCCAAACCCCTCACCGCTGCCGGCAGCCTGCTGCTGCCCCTGCTTGGGCCAGTCTAAAAAGCGGACATCGTTGGCCACCACTTCGGTCATCCACCGCCGCTGGCCGTCCTGGCCTTCATAGGAACGGACCTGGAGCCTCCCGTCCACCGCCACCAGCCTGCCCTTACCCAGGTTGTTGGCACAGACTTCGGCCAGGCGCTGCCAGGTGACAATGTTGATGAAATCAACTTCCCTTTCTCCCATCTGGTTTGCGAAGGGACGTTCCACCGCCAGGGCAAACCTGGCCACCGGTTTACCGCTGGGGGTATACCGGAGTTCCGGATCCCTTGCCAGCCGGCCAATCAGGATCACCTTATTGAGCATGGGGTGCACACCACCTTCTCTGGATTTCTATGCTTCTTCCTCGACCTTCTCCACTTCCTGTTCCGCCCTCTCATCCCTAATCAACAGGTAGCGGATGATATTGTCGGTAATCTTGATAATCCGCTCCAACTCAGCTGCCACCGCGGGGGCTGCCTTGAAGTTGAGGACGGCGTAATAGCCTTCCCGGAACTTCTTCACCTCATAGGCCAGGCGCCGCTTCCCCCACTTGTCCAGGTTGCTGACTTCCCCTTCCCCCTCCCGGATGATATCCTGCAGGCGCTGGAGGGTGCCTTCCGTCTCTTCTTCGCTGAGTTCGGGATTCAGGATCACCATCAGTTCATATGCAACCACGACACTTCACCTCCTCCCTCTGGACTAGTCGGCCCTGTCTGCATACAGACAGAGCAGGGAGCAATGCAGAACAACTTCCCCTGGGCCGGCCCTTGGGTCGCCGGCCTGGAGACCTCCTTAGGAACCATTAGCGTAACCAATGGTACAGGATGCAAACTGCATTACCTGCCATGCATTATATCACTTCAACTGCCCCTTGACAAGGTTCATTCCCCTTCCCCATCCAGGCATCGGACAATCTCCTTGACGCTTTTTTCAAATTTGGGCCGGGGCAGCATCACCCGGCGCCCACAGCCGAGACATTTGATCTTAAAGTCCATCCCTACCCTGATAACCTCCCACTCATCGCTGCCGCAGGGGTGGGCCTTTTTCGTCCGCACGATATCTCCTAAAGAGTACTGCCGCCGCTCCATCTAACCACCTCCCAAGGACCCGTCAGTGCTCCTTAGCCTCCCCCGCCATAATTACCACCTGCCGCGGATAAGGAATTTCAATGCCATTTCTATCCAGGGCCTCTTTCAACTCCTTCCGCAGCTGCCGTTCCACCCCCCACTGGTACATGGGCCGAGTCTTGGCAATGACCCGGAGGACAGCCCCCGCCGGCCCCAGATCGGCGACGCCCAGGACATGGGGACCTTCCACAATCTCGGGGATCTTTTCCGCCAGCTCCCGGGAAGTTTCCTCCAGTACCGCCAGGGCCTCGTCGATATCCTCTTCATAGGCGATGGGAATGTCCACCAGGGCCCGCATATTGCCCCGGCTGTAGTTGGTCACCTGGGTTATACTCCCATTGGGAATGATATGGAGATCCCCAGCAAAGGCCCGGAGCTTGGTGATCCTGAGGCCGATTTCTTCCACAATGCCGGAAAACTCCCCAATGCTTATGTATTCACCGACGGCATACTGATCTTCAAAGATAATAAAAAAACCGGTAATAATATCCCGGACCAGATTTTGGGCCCCGAAGCTTACCGCCAGGCCGGCAATACCCGCCCCGGCCAGGACGGAAGCCACACTGACACCGACGGTGTCGAGAATAGTGACGCCGGCTACAAAGTAAACCAGGTAGCGGAGGATGCTGTTGGCCAGGTGCTGCAGAGTCTCGTATTTCCGCTCCTCCAGGTGGCCCTTGCCCTCCCTGGCTTTTAAAAACCGCTCTGTCAAAAGATATCCCAGGCGCAGGAGGATCCGGGCCAGCAAAATGATAATGGCAATGGCCAAAAATTTGGGCAGGAGTTTCAGGCCAAAATCCAGCAGGGACGCCGGGGACAGGGCCTCCCCCAGTCTCTCTGACCAATGCATATGCATCACCTATCCTTTTCCTATTACCCTCTTTAGTTATTTCTTTCCGGTGCCCAATTATCCTCCCCCCGGGAGCCACTTTTTCACCGGCCGGGATCCCTATCCAGGGGGAATTTATCAAGGAGGGAGCCCGCCCCGCCTTCCGGTGCGGTGAACACTCCCTCGGGGCTGACGCCGGCGGCGGCTAAAATCTCCTGGACCTCCTGGACCTGGTCACAGAGGACCCGGAGGGTGAGGCCGCAGCCGGCGCTTATTTCCCGGGGCGTGGGGATGAGGAGAAAGGGCACACCCCTTTGCCGGAGCAGCTTTTCGGAACGCAGGGCGGCATGGGTAGAGGCAAAGGTCAGCAAGCAGTGTTCCTTGGGCATCCCTCTTCCTCCCTCTGGCCGATATCTTTCCCCTGTCGGTCTAGGGAATAGTAATGACCCTCTGGGCCTGGAGGAGTTTTTCGGCAATGGTATACATATTGGAGACGGTGCCCACCGCCAGCCTCTCCTTCAAGCCGTAGTAATCGAGGCAGGTGCCGCAGACCAGGATCTCCACCCCCGCTGCCGCCAGGGCCTCCAGGAAAGGGACTGTCTCTGCCCCCTGGGCCGCCAGCTTGACCCCGCCGTTGATGAGGATGATCCCAGCCGGGCGCTCCTTGAGCTCGGTCAGGGTATAGAGGAACATCCGCATGAGAACCTGACCCAGCTCCTCGGCCCCCTGCCCGAAAAGGTCGGTAGGAATGAGGACAAGGACCTCCGTACCGGCATCTACCGTCTTTTTCTTATCATCCGCCGGGCTGGAGGCGATTTCTGCCCCTTCCCTTTCAATGCGGATGGCAAAGCCGTCTTCCCGTTCCTCCACCTCGGCCCTGCAGCCGAGGCTGCGGGCCAGCTTCAGGACATTATCCCGGGCAATGGGATTGTCCACCAGGGTGATGACCGTACCTGCCCCCCCTTCCTCCAGGGCCCTTTTGGTGTTGATAACGGGCTGGGGACAGGCCAGCCCCCGGGCGTCAACCAGCCTTTCCATCTTCCCTCACCTCCAAATTTCAGGGAGGCCCCGGTGGGTCCCGGGGCCTTTCAAACTATAGTTGGGGAACAACTTTAATCCGGCCTGGGCTGCCCGCCACCACCCGGCCCACCAGACGGGCTTCAGACACTCCGCGGCGGGCAAGTTCTGCCAGCAGTTTCCCTTCCTTCCCCTGGGGGACACTGATGAGGAGGCCCCCGGAAGTCTGGGGATCGAAGAGGACATCCTGGAGCTCTTCCCCGATCTCCGGGGCGAAGGCAACCTTGCCGGCCAAATATTCCCGGTTCCGGTATGCTCCCCCCGGTACCAGGCCCATCTGGGCCAATTCGGTGGCCGCCGGGAAAAGGGGAATACCTTCTGCGGCTACCTCCACCATCACCCCGCTGGCTGCTGCCAGCTCATGAAGGTGGCCCAAAAAACCGAAGCCGGTGATATCGGTACAGGCCGAAACACCCACCGCCAGCATGGCCTGGGCCGCCTCCCTGTTCAGGGTGGCCATGCTTTCTTCTATCCGGGCAACGGCATCCTGCTGGGCCAGGCCGGCCTTGGCCGCCGTGAGAATGATCCCTGTCCCCAGGGGTTTGGTCAGGATCAAAAGGTCTCCGACCCGGGCCCCGGCATTGCTGATGACCCGGTCCGGGTGCACCAGTCCGGTCACGGCCAGGCCGTATTTGGGTTCCTCGTCTTCCACGGTGTGGCCGCCGGCAATCAGGGCACCGGCCTCCCGGACCTTGTCGGCACCACCCTTTAAGATGGCACCCAGCATTTCCACCGGCAGGCAGGTGGGAAAACAGGCGATGTTCAAGGCCAGGAGGGGAGTCCCGCCCATGGCGTAGACGTCGCTCAGGGCATTGGCCGCCGCTATCTGCCCGAAAAGATAGGGATCATCGACAACGGGGGTAAAGAAGTCGAGGGTCTGGATCAGGGCCTGCTGGTCATCCAGCTGATAAACGGCCGCATCGTCGGTGGTTTCAAGACCTATTAAGAGGCGGGGATCTTGATTGAGATGGGTTATTTCTCGCAGAACCTGCGAGAGGGTGCCAGGACCCATTTTGGCTGCTCAGCCTGCTGACCTGGTCATTTCCGTCAGTCTGATCTTCTCAACCATATCTGCACCCTCCTTTCCGCCCAAAATAGACCCCTTGAAGGTCAATGGTACTGCTGGCACAAGGAATAGGCACGGAGCCACTTCCAAAAGGAATTACGAGGGCTTTCGACACAAAAAGGCCAAAGTCCTGCCCAGCTGGAAAATGAAGGGCCTTTTCCTCGCCCGTCCAATTAACCTACATTTTCCCCCCCGGCTTAGGCAATACTAAGGACAGACCCGCGGGTATTTCAATTCTAACCTAAAGGGGGTTAATAAATGACGGTAGGGCAAAAAATGCACCAGACCCTGGCCTCCCTGGAAAGTGCCCGGGCCGATCTCAGCAGTTTCGCCCTGGACACCCAGGACCAGACGGCAAAACAAGCCTTTAACAATGCTGCCAACCAGCTGGACAGCATCGTCAACACCCTCAAGTCCCGGATCAACTATGTGGAACAGCAGGAGCCCCAGTACAAGGTGCGGCAGCAGCAAAATAAACAGCAGCAATAAAACTTGCGGGGAGAAAGGCGCGCAGAGAAGAACCCATGGACTGCGCGCCTTTCTCCCATGGAACACGCCTAAGATAAAGTTAAAAGCGGGCCCGGAATTAGGCCCGCACTTTGCTCAGAAATAAACAGCTACCCTTTCCAACAACCAACACCTGGCAATAGATCCCTTACTCTGCATACCTGTTGAAGCTATCGCCCAGCAGGAGCAGGATCAAGATCAGGAAAACCAAAAAGGCACCGCTATCTTTACCTCCAGCGCCACCAATACCGTTTCCCACATTAAACCCTCCTTTGCCCTTGAACTGGAGTAGGAACTTCAGGTTCCCTTTTACCTTGCTATATTCTATGCAGGGGAGGGTAGGAGGTTAATGTTTAAAAGGAAAGCCCTGCACAGGAGCAAACAGGCTGGCATAGCAATATAGTAGCTTCCCCAATCCCAGTAGAGAAAAGGAAGGGATAAAAATGTCCCTTACAGTTAAGCCCGTCACTTCCGACTGGGAATTGCAGGTATTCCTGGAATTACCTTACCGTATCTATGCCAGCAACCCCTATTGGGTTCCTCCCAGTCCCGGGGCAGAAAGGTGGCGCCTTAACCCCAGGGAAAACCCCTTTTTTGCCCATGCCGAGGGCTGCTCCTTTCTGGCCTGGAGGGGCAAGGAAGCGGTGGGGAGGATAACGGCCATCGTCGATGCCGCAAACCCCGACCAGGAAGCCGGCACCTTTGGTTTTTTCGAAGTAGAGGAAGACGGGGAAGGGGCAGCCGCCCTCCTGGCTGCCGCCGCCGACTGGCTCCGCTCCCGGGGACGGCGGCGGATGCTGGGACCCTTTACCCTTTCCAGCAATGAAGAAACGGGCCTTTTGGTGGAAGGTTTTGCAGCCATACCCCCGGTAGGTTTAGGCTACAGTCTTCCCTATTACCCCCGCCTCCTGGAAGAGGGCCAACTTCGCAAAATCAAGGACTACCTGGCCTATTCCTGGGACTTGCGCCAGACCCTGCCCGACAGGCTGGCCAAGGTGGCCCGCTATGCCCAAAGGAAAAACCAGCTCCAGATCAAGCATTTCTCCCTTGGGGGCAGAAGCTCTGAGGCCGCAGCTTTCCAGTATCTGTATAACAATTCCATGGAGGGCATCTGGGGTTTTACCCCCCTTTCCCGCCGGGAAGCCCGGGAGATCCTCAGGGGCCTGGCCCAGTATGCCGATCCGGAACTGCTCCTGGTGGGGGAAAGAAGGGGGGAACCGGTGGCCCTCTGCCTCTCCCTGCCCGATATCAATCCGGTGCGGCAAAAAAACCGGGGTGTCTTACCCCGGGGTCGGGCCTGGCACAGGGAGGTCCAGGGTTTTCGCCTGGCCGTCCTGGGAGTTGTTCCCCAGGCCCGGTGCCGGGGCCTGGAAGCGCCCCTCCTCCTTACCACCCTGGAACTGGCCACCGCCAAGGGCTACCAGGAAGCCAGCTTTTCTTTGGTTTTAGAGGACAATATTATGATGAACCGGGTCATCGCCAGGCTGGTGCCCGACGCCCGGGTTACCTCCCGCTACCGGATCTATGGCCTGGAGCTGTAGCCTCCGCCCCCTTGCCAAAGGCCACACCAGGAGAAGGGGCAAAAAGGAAAACCCATCCCACCAGCCCAGAGGCTGGCAGGATGGGTTTTGGCCTCACATATTTGTCCTCAGCATGCCTTTAAGCATATGGGACAAGCCTGGGCAAATTACAGGCCCTGGGCGGCGTTGCGCCCGGCAATCCGGCCGAAGACGATTATATCGGCCAGGGCGTTGCCACCGAGGCGGTTGGTCCCGTGGATACCGCCTGTTACTTCACCGGCAGCATACAGGCCAGGAATGACGGTACCGTCGGTCTTTAATACCTGGGTTTCGGTATTGATGGTCAGCCCGCCCATGGTGTGGTGGATTGACGGGCACCGGGGGGTGGCATAGAAGGGACCCACTTCGATGGTATTACCCCAGACTTTACGGCCAAAGGAGTCGCTCTGCTTGGCAACTGCCTCGTTAAACTCCTTCACCGTCTGCACCAGAGCTTCAGCGTCGATGCCGGCTATTTCCGCCAGCTCCTCCAGGGTGTCTGCCTTATAGACATAGCCCTGTTCGACCAGGTCTTCGACCTTTTCTCCATAGTTGTTGTATTCGGGAGCTTCCCGGGCATCGTTGATTACAAAACAGATGCCATCGGTCTGTTCCATAATGGCTGCTGACAGGACGTCACGGCGGTTGTCTTCATTGACAAAGCGCTTGCCTTCGCGGTTTACCATGATGGTACTCTGGATTTCTGTAACCACCTTGTGCTGGCTGGAGCCGGACTTGGGATCGGCCAGGGGCAGCAGCTGGATGTGCTCCATGCCCGTGACACCTGCTTCCAGCTCCTGGGCCATCAAGATGCCGTCACCGGTAGCGCCCGGGTGGTTGGTAGTGGGGAAACTCTCGGTGAGCCTGGGGTCATACTTGACCCGCATTTCCACATTGGCGCCGAAGCCTCCAGAAGCCAGGACAACACCATTTCTTGCTCTGAATTCCAGTTCTTCACCATCGGCACCGGTGGCCTTTACGCCGACGACGCGACCTTCTTCATCGGTGAGGAGTTTTTCTGCTTTGGTTTCTAAGAGGATCTCAACGCCCAGATCCCTGGCTGCCTTTTCCAGGGTTTGGATATAGCCATAGCCGCCGGACTCGGCCGGCACGTGGCTCCGTTCCCACATGGCGCCCTGGATGGCTACGACCTTATCTGTAAACTCCATTCCGTAGTCTTCCAGCCAGTGCAGGGCATCGAGGGCGTTTTCCACCAATATCCGGACCAAGGCCGGATCTCCCTCATTGTCACCGCCTTCAATGGTCTGCTGGTAGTGGTGGTCAATAGAGTCTTCTATACCGAGGGGTTCCTGCCGTTCGGGGTCAACGGCATTGTAATAGCCGCCGGACCGGATGGTGTTCCCACCCAGCATGGTCATCTTTTCCAGCAGAATGACTTCTGCGCCGTTTTCTGCCGCCGACACTGCTGCCGCCAGGCCGGCCCCGCCACCGCCTATTACGACCACATCTGCTTCCCTTGCTTCGCCTGCAACTTCATCTGCTTCCCCAGCCGGTTCTCCCGCCTGCTGGCAGCCGGTAAGGGCTAAAGCCGCTACCAGGAAAAGGACTAACAACAGAGCACCAAAGTTCTTTTGTCGCACGGTATATGCCTCCTTTGTACTGTAAAGTTGCTAGCTGACATAGCTGCGTCTAAATCCCGTATCTGTCCAATGTTTTTCTTTTTCTTTTTCCTACCCCCCCTAAATCTTTACTGAAAATAGCTGAGTGAGAAACACCCATCCCCCCTTCCCTTACATTGTTAAATATTCAACATAGTTTCTAGATTCCCTACGTCGGAAGATATAATCTTTTTCCTGGTTCCCAGGCCTATTCCCAGCACTAATTGGTAGATAAATCTTTCTTTTATGGTTTTTCCTCGGATTTTCCCCCGGTTTTTTGTTAATTAAATGACATTGCCCCGCTCCGGGGCAGGAATTGGGCCCAGGGAAACGAAGTAGAAATATTATCTGCTCTAAAGAAACTTCTGTCATGGCCTATGCCAGGACAACATTTATAACTGTAGTAACTTGAAGGGGAGGGAAGATTATGAAACCAATTCGGATTGGCGTTATCGGTCAATCGGGTAGAATACCTTCAGAGGTAGAAAAAATGGCCGAGGCCGTCGGTCGGGAGATAGGAAAAAGGGGTGCCGTCCTTTTTTCCGGAGGCAGGGACGGGGTAATGCTGGCCGCCTCCCGGGGAGCCCGGGAGGCGGGCGGAATAACGGTGGGCATCCTCCCCGGCAACAGCATTGAGGAGGGGAACCCCTACCTGGACATCCCCATCACCACCGGCCTTGACCTGGATTACCGCAGCCTGATTTTGGTCCACAGCTGTGATGCCCTGATCATGATCGGAGGCAAGTGCGGCACCCTCACCGAATTTATCGACGCCTACAAAAATGGCCGGCCGGTGGTTGTCTTACAGGGAAGCGGCCAGTGGGCAGACCGGGTAGAAGGGCTGTTGGTTGACGGTTATCTGGATGACCGCCGGTGCGGGGAAATTCGTTTCGCCACTACACCGGAAGAAGCTGTAGACCTGGCCTTGTCCCTGGCCAAGGGGGGATGCCGGCAAGGGCCTCTATTTTGTAAGGGGGGTAAATTGCCTTGATGGACAAATATTACCACCATGCCGGGCTGAAATTGCATTACCTGGACTGGGGAGGAGGGGGAGAAGCCATCCTCTTTCTCCACGGCACCACCGGCAACGCCCACCACTGGGACTTCTGCGCCCGGAGGTTGCAGGAAAATTTTCGGGTCCTGGCCCTGGATTTTCGCGGCCATGGGGACAGCGACAAGCCGGCTTCCGGCTACCGCAAGGAGGATTACCTGGCCGACGTCACTGCCCTGATCAGGGAGCTGGAGCTTAAGAGGGTATCCCTGGTAGGTTACTCCCTGGGGGCCCTGGTCTCCCTTGCCTGTGCCGCCCAAAATCCCGATCTGGTCCGGGCCGTGCTGGTAGACCCGAGCATTGGCACGCCCCCGGGAATTATCGCCCATTATCAAAGGATGGCAGCAGCGGCCCCGCCTTCCTTTTCCGACCGAGAAGATATCCACACCTACTTTTACAAGAAATACGGCCGCGACGTCGATCTCACCTTGCTGGAAGAATACATCAAGTGGGGGTTTTTGCCCGACACCCCCATGCCCGGGCAGTGGTCCTGGAAACACAGCCGACAGGCGGCGGTGGAAACCTTTGCCACCAGGGTTGAGGACAACCACCTCTACCTGCCCCACATCAGCTGTCCCACCCTCTTTATCCGGGCCCAAAATAGCCAGATGTTTTCCCCGGCCGCCTGGAACAACCTTCAAGAGATGGGGAAGGGGAATTTCCTCTTTGCCGAAGTCCCAGATGCAGATCATGGACTGATCCTCCAGCGCCCCGATGTGGTGGCCGATTTGATCTGTAATTTCTTATTGGACGTCCACGCCCCTTCCAGGCACCGGCAATAGCGGTTGTCGATAATCGGTAGTAGCAGTCGCAGGGGCCGTCTTTATAAACAGACCCTCTGTGACAGAGCAAACTAAAAATAGTCAAGTAGCAAAGAATGAAAATAATTGTCCATTGTCAATCGTCAACTGATTAAAAAGGACCTCGCCCTCCCCAGTAAATTTGGGGAAAGCGAGGTCCAGTTTTATTTCTGCCTCAGCAAGGATACTTACTATTTGCTGTTGGCAGCGCTTTCGCCGGCAATGCGGCCAAAGACGATGATATCGGCAATGGCATTACCGCCCAGCCTGTTGGTACCATGGATGCCGCCGGTCACCTCGCCAGCTGCATACAGGCCGGGGATGGGATTGCCGTCCTTGCTAATAACCCTGGCCAGGGTATCGATTTTTACCCCACCCATGGTGTGGTGGACGGTGGGAACCCGGGGGCTGGCGTAGAAGGGCGGTGTTTCGATCTTATGACCCAGCAGCTTCTTGCCAAAGTCGGGGTCATGGTCATTTTCCACCGCTTCATTATACCTGGCCACCGTTTCCACAAGGGCGTCGGCCGGGACATTGATCTTTTCTGCCAGCTCTTCCAGGGTATCGGCCTTCAAGACCTTGCCCATTTCCACCAGCTGCTCTTCCGTTTCCCCGAAGCTGGTAACCTCCCACACCGAGTTGGCATCGGAAACTACGTACATCAGGGCATCGGTCTGTTCGAAGAGGGCGTTGGTCATGACGTCCCGCCGCTCGTCTTCTGCCACAAACCGCTTCCCTTCCTTATTGACGTAGATCATCTGATCAACACCGGGGGCGAGCCAGCCGGCCAGGCTGCCGGTTTCCGGGTCACCGGTAGGCAGGAGCTGGATGTATTCCATTCCCACGAACTCGGCGCCAACCTTCTCGGCCATAACAATCCCGTCACCCGTTGCACCCGGATGGTTGGTGGTGGGTATCTCGGCTGTCAACCTGGAATCATACTGGGACCTCAGTTCCACATTGGCAGCAAACCCACCAGTGGCCAGGACAACACCTTTTCTGGCAGTGAAGATGATCTCATTGCCATCGGCGTCAACTGCCTTGACCCCCGTTACTCTGCCATCTTCATCCTGAAGCAGCTCTTCTGCTTTGGTATCCAAATAGATCTCTACTCCCCGTTCATTGGCGCCATTTTCCAGGGCCTCGATGTAGCCTGTACCCAGGGGCTTCACGTTGGTATGGGACCGGGGCCAGAGGGCACCCAGAACTGTGTATACTTCATCCTTAAATTCACAGCCCAAGCTTTCCAACCAGTGGAGCCCATCGAGGGCATTTTCCACCAGGATCCGGATCAGCTCAGGATCACCCTTCTTGTCGCCACCCTCGTAGGTGTGCTGGAAGTGCAGGTCAATGGAGTCCTCAATGCCCTGCTTGCTCTGCCTCTCCGGGTCGACGGCGTTGTAGGCACAGCCTGAGATCAGGGTATTACCGCCTAACCGGGGCATTTTCTCCAGGAGGATAACCTCGGCGCCATTATCGGCAGCTGTGATGGCTGCAGCCAACCCTGCTCCACCGCCGCCGATTACGACCACATCGGTTTCCTTGGTCTCTACCTCAGGCTCTTCGGGTTCTGGTTCTGCAGCCGGCTGACAACCCGTCAGTGCTAAAACCACAACCAGGGCCAGAACCAGAAGCATTACTCCCCATTTTTTTTGATACACGGTACAACCTCCTCTAGTTTTACCCGATACTACCAACCCAATGGAAAAACTTACTTCTACTGTCTCCTCTGTAACCCCCCAAAATCCAGTATCCTACAAACCCCAATATAGCCTTTTGCCAGACATCCCCCCTCTCCAGAGTTATTTATGTTATCGTTATTTCTTTAACTAATTCAATTATCTGATTTCCTGCTGCCTAATTACCTTAGCTCTTTTTAATAGTTATTCTATAAGAAGTTATTCTATAAGAATGCTAGTTTTCCTGCCTGCCGCAGAAAAACTAACTCCCAGAATCCACTCCTCGCCCTTCTTCCTATAAATTTCTTAACAAAGCTCCTCCATCATCTGCTGGTAGATGGCCAGATCCCCGGCACTAAAGAGGACAAAGCGGATGTGCTTGACCGCTTTCAGTGTAGGCACCATTGCCAGGACCGCCTGCAGGGCCACCCGGGTAGCTTCCTCCTTGGGATAACCAAAAATCCCTGTGGAAATGGCAGGAAAGGCCACCGACGCCAATCCCTTTTCCTCGGCCAGCTTCAGGGCGTTGCGATAGCAGTTGGCCAAAAGCTCGGCCTCGGGCTTGTCCACTCCATAGACGGGCCCCAGGCAGTGGATCACATGCTTGTTGGGCAGGTTGTGGCCCCCGGTGATGACGGCTTCCCCCGGCCTGATGGGACCCAGGGGCACAGCTTCCTTTTCCAGGCCGGGCCCGGCAGCCCGGTGGATGGCTCCGGCCACCCCGCCCCCGGTGCGCAGCCACTTGTTGGCGGCATTGACGATGGCCTCCATATCGGGCTGCTGGACAATATTCCCCTGGACACATTCCAAAAGGACATTGCCGACTTTCCTTTGCATCTGGTCTCCCTCCTTCAGTTTTGCTGGGCAAGAAATAATTTCGCCCTGGGGGCAAGGTTACCCTGCCACAAAAAAAACCCAGGAACAAATTGGTTTGGCTGACAAAGACCTGGGTTAATTTCCAGTGGAATGGGGTGGCGACTATTGCCATCCCTAACGAAAATACAGGGAGAGCCGGTATATCTGCCCCTCCCTTGCCTTTTCTTTAACAATGCCTCCTCGAAATCATTGGACAAGTCCTATACTCAATAGTCCGGGCTGACAGGAGGCCGGACTTCGGTTAAACTATACCATGCCTGCGGGGTTCCTGCTGAAACAGGTCCTTAGAAAGGAGAAGATACACTATGCTGAAACAAGGGAAAATCCTGTTCACAACTCTCCTGACCCTCTTTCTGATAGTAACCATTGCTTTCCCGACAATGGCCGCCCCTTACCACACCGTTGCCTGGGGCGAGAGCCTCTGGCAGCTGGCCAATATCTATGGAACCACCGTTTTTGCCCTGCAGGAAGCAAACGGGCTCTGGGACAGCCAGATCTATGCCGGGGAACAGCTGGTAATACCTGAAGAATACCCTGCCGTCGAGGCTGCAAGGACAGTAACAACTACAAGTACAAGGAGCCCTGAGACAGGCTGGGAAATTGACCTTTTGGCCCGGATGATCCACGCCGAAGCAGAAAGCGAACCCTATGCAGGCAAGGTGGCCGTGGGGGCAGTAATCCTGAACCGGCTCGAAGACCCGAGATTTCCCGACGATCTCAACGGCGTCCTCTTCTCACCCTGGGAATTTGAGCCCGTCATGAACAACCGGTTCTGGAGCATTACCCCCAGTGCCGAAGCCTATGCTGCTGCCGAAGAAGCCCTGGCTGGCTGGGACCCCACTGGCGGTGCCCTCTATTTCTACAATCCCGTTACCTCTACTTCTCCCTGGATCTTCAGCCGGCCCGTGGTCACCCAAATCGGCAATCATGTCTTTGCCCTCTAGTAATGGGCCTTTATACTTGGAAAGTAAGGGAAATAAGGATTTAGATACTACTGGGAAGATAAAGCTGGGAGCCCTCTCAAAGGGGCCCCGGCTTTTTTCTTCCCCCCTTCCCCGAGGCCCTATAATGGCTTGTATTGCCATGGGGGTCAAATATTCCGCCCGAAATGAAATACCTGCCCCCCGGTCCCCCTTTTTTCCCCCATGTCCACACAGGCTATATTTTAAAATCTCAGCCCCCCTCCTCCGGGCTGACAAATGGCCGCTGCCGGGTTAAACTTAATTAAAACCTTCAGGTTGTTGGTTTAATTGGAGAAGGATCCCTGTAAGGTTTGAAAGGAGAGATTAAAAATGCTCCGAAGAAAAAGAGTATCCTTTACCGTCCTGCTTACTGCCCTCCTGATATTGGCCCTGGCCTTGCCGGTGACAGCCGCCGGTACATATTATGTCCGCCCGGGAGATACCCTCTTTTTAATTGCCCAACGCTTTGGCACCACGGTCCAGGCCCTGCAGGAGGCCAACGGAATTTACAGCGACATCATTTACCCGGGGGAAGCCCTCTCCATCCCCACGGGAACCAGCCAGGTCCACACTGTGCAGAGGGGGGAAAGCCTCTGGCTGATCGCCAGGGCCTACGGCACCACTGTCTCAGCCCTGCAGGAGGCCAACGGCCTCTGGGACACGGAAATCTATGCCGGGGAACAGCTGGTTATCCCCGGGGGGACAAGCCCCCGGACAATGGCAGCTACAACTGATGCTTTCTCCGCATCCCCCCAGGAGGTTGACCTTTTGGCCCGGATGATCCACGCCGAAGCAGAAGGGGAGCCCTACATCGGCAAGGTGGCCGTGGGAGCCGTCATTTTGAACCGGGTCCGGGACCCCAGGTTTCCCAATACCATCAGCGGCGTCCTCTTTGCCCCCTGGGAGTTTGAACCCGTTATGAACAACCGCTTCTGGCAGATTACCCCCAGTGCCGAAGCCTATAGTGCCGCCCGGGACGCCCTGGCCGGCTGGGACCCCACCGGCGGCGCCCTCTTCTTCTACAACCCGGTGAAATCCACCTCCCCCTGGATTTTTACCCGGACGGTAATAAATCAGATTGGGCAGCATTTGTTTGCCATCTAAATTATTACCGGGAACTCACTCGTAGTCATATTTTTCCACCAGAAGTAGAGGCGGTCGCTACAAATTGAACTTCCAGGTAGTATGTTCTACCTGGAAGTTTTTGTGTTTTTCCAGCCCGTTGTCTCCCGCCCTGGCTTCCCCTTCCCCAGGGGGAACCCGGCCATGACAATATTGTCATGTGACAGGGTTGTCATAAATAAGGAAAGGTGCTAAAATTGTGACAAGGGGTGATATAATGCCGACAGCCACATATTTTAACCTAGACCCGGAGAAACAGAGGCGCATCTTTGCCGCAGCGGTGGAGGAGTTTTCCACCAGGCGTTTCAGTGAAGCCTCTATCAACCAAATCGTAAAAAATGCTGGGATTCCCCGAGGGAGCTTTTACCAGTATTTTGAAAACAAGGAAGATCTTTACCTGTATATGATTACAGAGATCGGTAAAGAAAAAATGCAGCGTTTTGAACAGGCCAGGGTTTTCGATACGGAAGCCGATTTCTTTACCATTTATATGGAGTTGTATAGAATTGGCCTGGCCTGGGCGAAAACCAAGCCGGAGTACAACCGGATTTTTTTGCTGATGGAATTGGACGACAGCGAGTTTATCGCTAAGTTGCGAAAGCTTTCGGCGGAGGGCTTTGCCATCATGAAAGACCTCCTGGAGCGGGATAAAAAAAGGGGACTTATCAGAGCCGATGTAGACACTGACCTGGTGATAGATATCCTCTATGACCTCATGCTCCAGTCTTTCAAAAGGTACTATCTGAGGAGTTCAGAGAAAGAGCTGCTCCGCCGGGTCCAGGGCATCTTCCAAATAATCAAGGAGGGAATTGCCGTGAAAAGGGAAGGAGAGGGGTGAGGGGAGAGGTATGGAAAGACCGCTAATTGTGGCGAAAAACCTGCAGAAGAGGTACCAGATGGGGGAGGTGACGGTCCATGCCCTGCGGGGGGTAGATCTAACCCTCCATGATGGGGAACTGGTGGTGGTCCTGGGGCCCAGCGGCTCCGGGAAAAGTACCCTGCTCAATATTATCGGCGGGATGGATAAACCCAGTGAGGGAGAGCTCTACTTTGATGAGATAAGCCTCCATGAGGCCGATGAGAAGGCCCTCACCAATTACCGGCGCCATCAAGTTGGCTTTATCTTTCAGTTTTATAATCTGATGCCCAATCTTACCGCCTATGAGAACGTCAACCTGGCTGCCGAGATAGCCAGGGAACCCTTTAATGTAGATGAGCTCCTGGAGCAGGTGGGCCTTGGCGACCGGAAGGAGCACTTTCCCTCCCAGCTGTCCGGGGGGGAACAGCAGCGGGTGGCCATAGCCAGGGCCCTGGCCAAAAACCCCCGGATGCTCCTCTGCGATGAGCCGACGGGGGCCCTGGATCTGGCTACCGGAATTCAGATCTTACGGGTGCTGCGGGATTTTTGTGATGGGTTTAAAAAAACCGTTGTTATTATTACCCACAATGCCGGCATTGCCCAGATGACAGATCGGGTAATTACCCTGAGGGATGGGCGCATCGACCAGGTGCAGGTAAACCCCCACCCTGTAGCCCCGGAGAAGGTGGTTTGGTGATGCTGTGGCGTAAAATGATCCGGGACATCTGGAGTAATAAGGGTTCCTATTTTGCCTGCCTGGTTATTGTCATCATCGGTTTGGTGGCCTTTACCACCTTTTCCATTGTCACCGACAATTTAAGCCGGGCCCAGGAGACCTTCTACCGGGAACAGAACTTTGCCCACGGTTTTGTGGAGCTCGTGTCCATGCCGGAGAGCAATGTCCAGAGGCTGGTCCAAATAGAAGGGATCAAGGATATTAACGGCCGGATTGTAAAGGATGTGCGGGTAAATGCCCCGGACAGGGAAGAAAGTGTTTACCTGGAGCTGGTCTCCCTGGATCTGTCGGCCCCCCGGGTGGTCAACGATGCGAGATTACTGGCAGGGACAGAACTGGTTCCCGGCAATTTAGAGGTCTGGCTGGACAATGAGTTCTTTACCGTCAATGGTTTGGAGCTGGGAGATAGTTTGGAGATAATCGCCGGCGGCAAGATCCGGGAAATAAATATCGCCGGGGTGGCCATGAGCCCGGAGTTTACCTACTACTTGCCTTCAGAGGCAGATTTGTTTCCCAAACCGGAACAGTACGGCATCGCCTTCCTACCCCTGGCAGATATGGCCCTGATTTTCCCTGAACTGGAGGGCCGCGTGAACCAGGTGGTCTTTACCCTGGAGGAAGATGCCCAGTATGAAGAGGTCCGGGACCGCTTGATACCAGAATTGGAGCCCTACGGCCTCATCAGGATTTACCCCCGGGACGACCAACTGAGCCATTTAATGCTTACGGAAGAGATCAATGGCCTCAAAGGGGTGGCCCAGGCCTTCCCCTTCATGTTCTTAAGCATAGCAGCCGTTATCCTCTACATCATGCTGAAAAGGTTGATTGAGCAGCAGCGGGGACAGATTGGCATCCTCAAGGCCCTGGGCTATACCAACAGGGAGATTGTCCTCCATTATATGTCCTACCCCCTGACCATCGGCATCATCGGCGGCCTCTTGGGGGGCCTGGCCGGTATCGGGGCTGCTGTTCCCATGACCACTCTACTGATGTGGTTTTTTAAGGTTCCAGAAGTCCCCGGCGCCTTTCCCGTCTACTACTTGCTCCTGGGCCTCCTCCTCTCTGTGGCCATCTTCCTTATTGCCGGCTACAGCGGGGCCAGGCTTGCCCTGGGTTTAAATCCCGCCGAGGCCATGCGGCCGCCGGCCCCGGTGCTGGGGAAAAAGTTCTTTTTGGAAAACTGGTCCTTCTTCAATACCCTCCTCACCATGCAGGGGAAGATGGCCGTGAGAAACATCTCCCGGAACCTGGGAAGGAGCGCCTTCCTGTTTTTGGGGGTCATGCTCAGCTGTGCCCTGGTGACCGTCACCTGGTCCTTCCACGATATGGTGGATAAGCTGGCCTTCTACCAGTACGAAGAAGTCGAGACCTACGATGCCAGGATCACCCTGGCCAGGCCTGCCGCCAGTCTCCCCATACTGCGGGAAGTGGCCGGCCACAGCCAGGTGAGGTGGGCAGAACCCCTGGCAGAAATCCCCGTCACCCTGTCCAACCGCTGGCGGGAGGAGGACATTGTAATAATAGGTATTCCCCGGGGCAGCAAGCTCTACAAGGTTCTGGATGTTGAGGGGAGGGAGATCCCCCTGCCCGAGGAGGGGATCATCCTTTCCCAACGGCTGGCCGATAAACTGGCCGTCACCCCAGGCGCCACCATCGAGCTGGCCAGCCCCTACCTAAGGGGAGGGGAGGAGAGGGTAGCCCTCGATGTCTACGGGATTATCCCCCAGTATTTGGGGATGAATGCCTATATGGAAATTTCCGCCCTCTCCCGCCTCCTGGGGCACGATGAGCTGGCTACGGCCGTGATGGTCAATGTGGAAGGAGAGGGGGCCATCGGTGCCCTGCGGGATGACTACCGGGAAAGTGATCTGGTGGCCGGGGTGGACGGCCGGGAGGAACAAATCCGCCAGGCCAGGGAAATGCTAGAGAGTTTTGGCGTTGCCGTCTATTTCTACGTCCTAATAGGGGTTATCATAGCCTTTGCCATTATTTACAGCGCCAGCTTCATTGTTTTATCGGAGCGGAGCTGGGAGCTGGCCTCCATGCGGGTCCTTGGGCTGACCCCCCAGGAGGTTTTCTCGGTCATTACCTTTGAACAGTGGTTTCTCAGCTTCTTTGCCATACCGGCCGGGCTTCCCCTGGGGAAAGCCATCCTCCACGGCCTGGCGGCCCAACTGGATACCGACATGTATTCTGTACCCACCACCCTGACACCCGACTGCCTCTTTATGGGCGTGGTGATAACGGCCTTCTCCATTTGGGTGGCCCAGCGCTTTGCCTACAGAAAGGTTAAGGAATTGAGCCTGGTGGAAGTCTTAAAGACCAGGGAGTAAGGTAAGGGGGGAGAGGAAGATGAAGAAGAAGTGGAAAATTATTTTCGGCATCATCGGGATTTTAGCTGCCGCAGCCTTTATCTTCACCCAGCTGAGGCAGGATTTACCGGTAGCTGTGCAGAGGATGGAAGCGAGGGAGTTTGTGCAGAGTTTTACAGAGGAAGGGGTGGTGGTGGCGGCAGAGGAGCATCCTGTCTATTCCCTCCACCCTGCCCGCATAGAAAAACTCCTGGTGGAGGAGGGGGACAGGGTACAGGCGGGCCAGCTGCTGGCAGTTTTGGCCGACCGGGAGCTCCACTATGGTCTTGAGGAACTGGAAGCCCGCCTGGCTGGCCTGGCGGTGGAGCTGGATCAGGCCCAGGAAAACCTGGCGGCGGCAGAAAGGAATTACGAGCGGATGGCGAGCCTGTATGGGGATGAGCTGGTGGCGGCAGTGGAATTGGAAGAGGCAGAGAGAATGGTTCAGGAGGCCCAGGCAAGAATTGCCCTACTTGAGGCCCAGGAACAGGCCCTCCTGTCGCAACGGGAGGGGCTGCAGGAGCAGAGGAAGGACTACCGGATCTATGCCCCCATTGACGGGGTGGTGACCCGGCTGGCCGCCCGGGAACAGGGCCTTGCCAGCCCCCAGACCCCCATGATGACCCTGTTTAATGAAGGAGGCAAGGAGGTGGAAACCTGGGTATTAGCCCGGGATATCCCCCAGCTTGCCGAGGGAATGCATGTGGAGTTGACCTTTAAACTCCGGGACCAGGATATAGAATTTCCCGGCCAGGTGGTGGATATTGCCCCCTATGCGGAAGAAGCCTATTCCCCCCTGGGGTTGGCAGAGGAAAGGGTAAAGGTGACCATTGCCCCCCAATTCCCTGCTGAAGTAGAGATAAAGCCCGGCTACAAAGTGGATGTGGAATTTGTTACCCAGGTCATCCCCGGGGCCCTGGTGGTCCCCAAGACGGTCCTCTTCAGCGACGGTGGGGAAGATGCCCTCTTTGTGGTGGAGGGAGACCGGGCCCAGGTACGGCGGGTAACCACAGGGCCGGAGACCAGGCGGGAAGTGGTAATTACCGCCGGCCTTGCGGAAGGGGACCTTGTCATCCTGGACCCCCGGCAGGGAGGCCTCGGTGAAGGAGTGAAGGTTTCCTGCCAAATCATCAGTCAGGAGGTGGGGGAATGAAAACCCCTACAGTAAAAAAAATAAGTATACTCCTTGCCCTGGTGCTTTTCCTCTCCCCGGCGGCCCTGGCTAAAGATGAAAATACCTTCACCCTGGAGAAAGCCCAGGAGTGGGCCCGGAGCAACAGCCCTTATCTCGAGCTGACCCGCTTGGAACACCAGGCGGCAGATTATGCAGCCATGGCTGCCAGGCGGGATTATGATGATCTGGATAAGGATATTTGGAATATCCGCTATCAGATCAGAAGGGCGGCAGAAGATGAGGGAAGGGCTTCTGAGAAGCTGGGAAAAATACTCGATGATAATGGGGATAATCCTCAGGATAACCCATTGTATCACTTATATAGGCAGGAGATGGAATTAGCAGCCCAGCGGGCCTATCTGGCCGAATCTTCCCTTGATAGCATTATCTCCGCCCGCCGGGAACAGCGGCATGTTGCCAACCTGGCGGAAGCCCAGAGGGTAATGACCCGCCTGCAGGTGACCGACAGGGAATTATTGCTGGACAGGTTGGTGGAAGAAAAGTTCTACAGCCTACTCCTCCTGGAGGAACAGCACCACCACCTGGAGGATACCCTCTTTCACCTGATACACCGGCAGCAGCAAGGAGAAAGGCAGATTGCCCTGGGCCTGATCACGCCCCGGGACCTTATCCCCCTGCGGGCCAAAACTCGGGAGGTGCGCCAGCTCTATGAAGCCGTAGACACCCTGCGAAAGCTTTCCCGGCAGGAGCTAAACCTCCATCTGGGGCGGGACCCCGATGCCCCCCTGATTCTGGAAGGTTCCTTTGTCCCGAAGCCGGAGGAGGAACTTATGGCGGAAGAACCGCCCTCGGTACGGGAGACCACTGCCTACCGGGCCCTGACGAAACAGATTGAAGTTTGGGAAAAGCGCTTGCAGGACCTGTCCGCCGAATACTCGAAAGGCCATCCCCGCTACCGGGAGGCAGAGACGATGCTGGAAAAGTTAAAGCTGGAACGGAGCCAGGCCCAGAAAACCTGGGAAATGGCTTCTGCCTCAGCCCTCAATCAGATTAAGGAGAAGCTGGCTGCCCTGGCTGTGGAGGAGACTCGGCTGGAAAATGCCCGGACAGAACTTGAGCTGGCAAAAAGGAAACAGCAGTTGGGAATAGTTCCTGGGGCAGAGGTAAGGGAGAAGGAGCTGGTCTTAAAGGAAGCCCAGATCCGTTACAACCAGGCTGTCTTAGATTATAATTTGGCCGTAACCGATGTCCATTTGGCGCAAAAAGGGATCCTGCCACTGGGACAAAGCTCCGGTGAATAAGCGAGGAGGGGGCGTCTTGCCCCCTCCTCCGCCTTTTCTACCCTAGCCTTTGGTATATTCGAAGCCCCGGATCAGGACGATGGGCGTGCCGGCATCGGCAGAGCCGGCCACCAGATCGGCCAGAGTGCCCAAAATACTGGTGACGCTCCGGGGGGTAGTTCCCAGGCTCTCCTGGGCAACTTTTTCCCCTTTGTCATCTTTTTGGGCCAAAATCGCGGCAATTTCCTCCCGGGAATAACCCTGGCTGTGGAGGGTATCCACCTGGAGTTTCAGCTTGCTCCCCGTCCGGAGGGCCGCCTGCCGCAGGCCCTCGCTCACCCCGATGGCCGGGTGGGGGTCGGCCAGCTCATATATGCCGGTATCGGGGTCCTTATAGGCGCCGTCGCCAAAGATCAGGACCTCGACGGATTTCCCCGTCTTCTCCTTGATCCTGTCTTTTATCCGGTCGGCCGCCCCGGAGGCATCCTCCGGCAGCAGCTTCAAAATCCCCTTTTCCATGTCGGAGATGTTGGAGCCGATGACCCCCCAGTGGCCGGGACCAATATCCTGCAGGGTGATCACCGGTACCAGGCGGCCGAAGGATTGGAACAATTCCCGCAGTTTTTCCCGATCATGGACGGCGGCGATGCAGATCCCGTCGATATAGCCGAAATCGTAAACCTTTAAGGGGTTGTTGGTAAAGATGACTTCGCCCCGGGCCCCGGCCGCTTTGATCATTTCCAGGTACAGTTCCCGGTAGTCCATCTTGGTGATGGGGTGGGAGAAGCTCCGTTCCCCCAATTCATTGGGATAGATAACATCGGGTTCGTAGTAGCTGGATAACTGGGGGCCGTAGTCCAGGACAATAGGTTCAGTCTGGGGTTCGGTTAAGTACTGGTTGGCATCGACCAGGGTAATCCGTTTTAGTTCCAGGTTTACGGCCACAGCCAAGGCCTGCTCTGCCTCGGGCACATCCCTTTGAATTCCCACCGCCTTCCTGGCCGCCTTGGCCAGATCTTCGAAGGTCACTTCGATGACGGCCAGCCTTCCTTCCGGGGTGCGGACGGTGAGATCGGCAATGCCCTGGCCGGTGATCTTCCGGATGCTGATAATGTTATAACCCATTTCCTGCAGTTTGAGGCCGGCGATGATTTCCCGGATGAGGACATTGAACTGGGGAGTGTTCCCCCTGGCCTCCCGCAAGCTCTTTAGGGTCCGTTTCAAGCGGAAGCGGGTGGTGGAGTATTCTTCGTCCATCACCTGGTTGCCCACTTCGTCGTAGGGGGTAGTCAATTGGACGATTACCTTGCCCCCCTCCGTCGCCAGGGCAAGGGCCTTCATAATGAGGGAAAAACGGTTGCGGCTGGCAATGGGGCTGATGACGGCCAGGGTGCTGCCCTTTTTGAGGTTTAGCTTTTCCTTAATATCTGCCGCCAGTTCAGTGCAGGTGACATATTGATTTTGCGAACGGGCAACGACGGCTTCTGTAATGCAGATAATATCCTTGTCGGCCACAACTGGGGCTACGGTGTCGGCGGTGATTTCTGCAATGTCATCATTGGGAAGCACCAGACCCGTTTTGAGGCCAACGGCCACTACCCCTACTCCCTGTGGTAACACCAATTTGTCCATGCACATCATCCTCTCTATCTCCCCATGCCTGTAAGGAGGTGGGGGAAAATCTTGTCTAAGATGGGTTATCGTAGTTTAGTCTTACCCATTAGATTATAACACTACAAGGGGAATTAGTCTGCCGTCCTGAAAAAACTATTGGAATTCTGCTCGGGCGCTGCTGTAGTAAAGTAATTGGGCTGGCCCCTTTGCCGCCGGTCTCCGCGAGCACGGCTTTGCAAAGGGGCCAGCCTTTTCAACCGGCTGCGCCTTTTGCAACAAGGGGCTTCTCTGGCCCAGTTTAGAAGTAAAGAGCTTCCGTTTTTTTCCCCAGAGAAGTTAAAATGGCCATTATTTCGGCGATATCCCGGTGTTTTTGGTTAAGTTCCGGGGGGAAATCGGGCCTCCGGTGGGCGGGGTTTTCCCGCCGGCCAATGAGAAATTGGATGTGGGTGCACCCCTGCAAAAGAAATTTGGTCAGCAGGCTGGCACCATCGGCTTTGTTCCACAGCTCCAGGATCACAGTCCCGTCGTCGGCAGCGATGGCCCGCAGGTTTTCCAGGGTGCGCCTGATGGTCAACACCCCTTCTGTGACAAGATCAATCCCTTTAATTCTCCCGATGGGGGGAATGGAGGGGTCAGGATAATCGAGGCTGACCCTAAGTTCCCGGTTTGTTTCCCGGGCTACGATATTGGCCGCCGTCCCGCCGCACACCGCCTTCAGGCATTCCTCTTTAGCCAGGAGACGCTCTACTACTTCCTGGTCCCTTTCCTGCTCCAGGGGAGGGCCGACCATGACCACCCCGGGCTGCTCCTCCCGTACCCGGACTCCTACCACGGTGGAATCATCCCCCGGGACATCCTGGTAGAGGATGCTGCAAAAGGAAATGAGATTATTGACCTTCTCGTAGATGGAACAATCATTGGACCGGTGCAGGCCCTCGATATAGCCCACAATGTTTTCCCACTGCCAGCCCAATTTTAGAGTTTTCCCGATACCGGCATGAATGACCCCATCGCTGAACAAAAAGAGTTCATCTCCGGGCACCAGGCGGCAGTGGCCCTCCCGGATGATTTTCCCTTCAACCTCGCTGGTGGTAAAATTTATGGGTAAAAGGCTGCCCTGGCGAAAGATGGCCGTAGCCGGGTTGTCAAATTCGATGATGCGGGTATCTCCATCGGGCTCAATCTTGACAACGGTAAAGGTGGAATAGGCTATCTTTCTGACCTGGCATTCAGGCAGGGTATTTACTATGGTCTTGACGGCTTCCTCGATGCTGAGCTTATTTTTTATCAGGGTAGCTATTATTTTGCTTGTCAGGGTAGCAAGGATATTGGCCTTTACGCCACTTCCCAGGCCGTCGGCCAGGACTATGAGGGTGTCGTCATTATCCTGGTGTATTTCTACAGTATCGCCGCACAGTTCCTCCCCCTGCTTTTTCAAGCTCTTGTGTATGATGTCAAGGGAGAACATTTTCGTCTCCACCCTCCTGGACCAGCTGAATGAGCTTGGTCAGAAGCACCTTGCTTTCGGCAGTTGTTTCCCCCAGTTGGCCGGCGATCAACTGGGCTACCTTCATCTGCTTTTCGATGACTTCCTGGGCCTTGGCGATGGTTTCCCTTTTTACCGTTGCAAAGGCCTCCTTTTGCCTTTCCATATCGGTAATATCTATGATAAGGGCCAGGACCAGATCTTCTTCTTCAATATAGGAAAGTCTCTGGTGGGTCACTATGCCCAGATGGGGATACTCGACCTTAACCTGCAGGGGCCGGCGGCTGTTGAGGACAGTGGCAAAGTGGGTTTCATCCATGACCATACCGAGGGGCCGCTCCTTGACCGCCTCAGCCATAACCTTAAACAGTTTTTCTGCCGCGGGGTTGAATTCCTTAATCCGCAGCTGGGCGTCGACCACCAGGATGGCATTGGGGGTGAAATCGATAATGGTGCTGGCCAAATTCTCCGCCTTCTCCCGCATATAGGGAACACACATCTCCAGTTCCGCCATCCCCTGGGCGATGGCCACCGCCTTATCGCGGCAGCTTTCATAGCCGCAGGAACCGCAGTTTAATTCCTTGTCGGGAGTCGTTTTTCCCATGGCGTCCAAAATAGCCCGGATTTTTTTCTCCCCCGGGTAGATCCGCTGGTAGGGCCGGACCCGGAATTCCCGTCCCAGTTCTATCTCTTCCCTGCCAGCAATATGCTCCCCATCCTCCAGGGACAGTAAGGTAGTGATGAAGCGGTCCCGCCGGGCAGGGAAGACCGGGGCCTTGGGCATAAAGGGTCCGCCGATACAGCCCCCCTTGCAGGCCAGCATTTCCACCAGCCTGGGCTTTATTTCTCCGGCCGCCAGGGCTTCCAGGGCCGCCATCACTTCTTCCATACCGTCCACGATAAGGATATCCTGTTCCAAAACCCCTTCTGCCAGCCCGGCGGCCCGCAGCAGGCCGCCGGGCAGGGGGAACCATCTGCCCTTGCCTGCATCGGGGTTCGGCGCCAGGGACCGGGGCCTTTGGGCCGGCGGCAGTTCCGGGCTGGCCAGGAACTCCCGCAGCTCAGCAAAGGTCAGCACAGCATCGATGGCCCCTGCTACTGCAGGCTCTCGCGCTTCCTCCTTTTTTGCTATACAGGGGCCGGCAAATATCACCCTGCTCTCTGGGCCCCACCGGGCCTTCAGGAGGCGGCCGTGGGCGATCATGGGCGAGACCACCGGGGTCAAATGGGGAAGGAGGCGGGGATAATGCTTCTCCACCAGGTTTATTATCACACTGCAGGGAGAAGAAATGAGGCAGCCCCCATCCCCCTGGGCGGCCACCAGCCGCCGGTATTCCCCGGCAACGATCCTGGCCCCTACCGCCGTTTCCTCTACCAGGGAAAAGCCCCGCTTCAGCAGTTCTGCGGCAATTTCCGTCAGGGATTGCTCAAAGGCACCGCTGTAAGAAGGGGCCAGGCTCAACAGCAGGGGCTGCCCGCTGGCCCGGTAGCGCAAGACGGCCTCCAGGCCCCCCTGGATCTGCTTGGCATTCTGGGGGCACTGATTGACACAGATGCCGCACTGGATGCAGGCCTTGTCCTCTATCCGGGCCTGGTCGTCCCTGATGCTAATGGCCTTCACAGGACAAAAGCGGACACAGCGGTAGCAGTTCTTGCAGTTGGCGGCAGAAATGGTTATTATCCCCATGAAAATCCCCCCTTACTCTATTTCCTGGAGATAGACCGCCAGGCGTTGGACCACATTGTCCGGTGTAACACCACTGACAACCTCATCCCCTACGGTTATATTCACTGCCTCATGGCAGTTGTTTTGGCAAAAGCAGGCTTCCAATTTGACCTTGCCTTCCAGCTCCTTCTTCGCCAGCAAATCCTTGATTTTATTGATCACGCCATATGCACCTCTAAGGTGGCAGGAACTGCCTACACACACCTTAATTACCAGCATTAACCAGCCCTCCTGCTCCCTGTGTATTAGAGTGAATGTCTGTCGTGTTGTCCGGAAACGCCTTAGCAACAATGCCCCTCCAACCTTAGTAACCGCGCTCTCCAGACAGCCCACTTTCCTTTCTACATTAAAGCAGATTAGCATGGAGAGGTAGGGGAGAATTGTTGTTAATTTAACGACACTACTTGTTAAATTCTTTCCCTTCCCCCAAAGTCCTGCCAGGGCCGGGGTGTTTTTAAAAAAATCCCTTTTCAGATTATATCTTTTTTTCCCGCCCGGGGAGGTTTATCTAATACCTTGTCGAATAGGGAAGTTGTCTTTTACTCCTAATCACCATAGTAGAGGAGGGATGAAGGGAGACTTTTTTGGAACAGGTCGAAGGAATAAACTAGCACTTAAGAGGGAGGAAAAGGTTGTGAAAAAATTTGTCGCCCTATTGCTTTCCCTGCTGTTAATGCTAAGTTTAGTGGCCTGCGGCCAGACGGATGATGGAGAAGATGCAACTGCAGCTATGGCCCCCGGCAAGTATACAGCCGAATACCGGGGCTATAAAGACCTTGTAAAGGTTGAAACAGAAGTTGACGCCGACAGGATCGTGGCCGTTAAAGTTGTTGACCATAAGGAAACCCTGGGAATGGGCACCAGGGCAGTGGAAATTATGCCGGAAAGAATTGTAGCCGCCCAATCGGTAGCCGTTGATGCCGTCAGCGGAGCCACGGCCACCAGCATGGCCATCCTGGCTGCCGTCAGGGACGCCCTGGAGCAAGCCGGGGCCGATCTGGACCAGTTTAGGGTGGAGCCGGAACCCCCCACGCCCCAGGATGTCAACTATGACACCGACATCGTAGTCATTGGCGGGGGCGCCGCCGGCCTCAGCGCCGGACTGGAGGCGGCCCGGAGCGGGGCGGAAGTTATCCTAGTGGAGAAGATGGATATAGTCGGTGGCAACACCATCCGCTCCTCGGGGGCCTTCAATGTGGCCGGCCACCCCATCCAGCTGGAAGCCGGCAAGGGCCGGACAGACGTGGAAGCCTTTATTGAATTTACCATGACCGGCGGCCATAACCTCAACGACCCGGAGCTGGTCCGCTATATGATTGAGAACTCGGCCGGGGTCGTCGATTGGCTCGAGGAGGTAGGTTTCAAGCCGGTAACGGGGGAAACATATAATGCCTTCTACGTTGAAGGGTATGCTCCCGGTTTGATTGTAGGCCTGGAGGAAAGGTTCCTGGCCCAGGGCGGTAAAATTCTCCTGGGTACCAAGGCCACAGAAATAATTATGAAGGACGGGACTGCTGCCGGAGTAATCTGCGAAGGTCCCGACGGTGGGACTGTAACCATCAATGCCGATGCTGTCATCATTGCCTCCGGTGGTTTTGGCGCCAACCTGGATATGGTTGTGGAGCTAGACCCCAGCCTGGAAGGCTTTGTCACCAACAACAGCCCGGGTGCTACCGGAGACGGCATCCTCATGGCCCAGGCAGTGGGAGCGGCCGTCAGGGATATGAACGAGATCCAGATTCACCCCACTGTCCACGTCCCGACGGCAACCCTCATAACCGAAGGCTGCCGGGGTTCCGGCGGTATCCTGGTAAACACTTCAGGCAAGCGCTTTACCGATGAATGCAACTACAGGGATGTGGTCTCGGCGGCTATCCTGGAACAGGACCAGCAGTTTGCCTACCTCATCATCAACCAGGAAATCGTCGACGGTAACGCCAATATCCAGGGCTACTATGAGATCGGGGTCCTGAAAAAGTTCGACACCATCGCCGACCTGGCCGATTTTGTCGGCGTGGAAGAAGCAGTCCTGCAGGAAACCCTCGATACCTGGAACAGCTATGTAGCCCAGCAGCACGACCCGGAATTTAACAGCCAATTCAGCTGGATCCGCGACTTGAGTGAAGGTCCCTGGTACTCCGTCGAGATTGCCCCGGGTATCCACCACACCATGGGTGGTATTGAGATCAACACCAAAAGTGAAGTTATTTCTACCCAAGGCTCCCCCATCCCCGGTCTCTACGCCTGCGGCGAGGTAACCGGTGGGGTCCACGGCGGCAACCGGGTTGGCGGCAACGCCATCCTCGACTGCCTGGTCTTCGGGACCACAGCTGGCCGGGAAGCCGCTGCCTATGTGAAGTAACAGCAAAATAATTAAACCCCTTCTGCTCTGGCGGAGCAGAAGGGGTTTATTTTTACAGGGAGTATTTATTTCCCTTCGGCGGCATTCTCACCGGCAATTTTACCAAAGACGAAGATATCGGCCTGGGCATTGCCTCCGAGGCGGTTGCCGGCATGGATACCCCCCGTCACTTCGCCTGCTGCATACAGGCCCGGGATGGGGTTGCCATCCTTATCCAGGACCCTGGCCTCGGTATCGATCTGCACTCCACCCATGGTGTGGTGGACGGCCGGTGACCGGGGCGTGGCCACGAAGGGGGGAACTTCGATTCTGTTCCCAAAGTTTTCTTTGCCGAAATCGGGATCGTGCTGATTATCCACATAGCTGTTGTATTTATCCACCGTCTCGACCAGGTTTTCCGGGGGAACCCCGATCTTTTCCGCCAGCTCCTCCAGGGTGTCGGCCTGATAGACATCTCCCCTCTCCAGCATATCGGAAATATCCCGGTCGCCGACAATCTGCTGGTCGGCGATGATGAAGAAGAGGGCATCTTCCTGCTCCAGGGCGGCAGCCGAGAGGACGTCCCTTTCGGCATATTCGTTGACAAAGCGTTTCCCATCTTTATTGACAAAGAGCTGGGTCTCGGCACTACCCCAGACCCCGGAGAAGAGGCTCCCCGTTTCCGGATGGGAGCTGGGCATTAACTGGATGAAGCCCATGCCCACCAGATTGGCGCCCACGGCCTTGGCCATTTCGATGCCGTCGCCGGTAATGTTGGGAGAGTTGGTGGTCTTCATATCCAGGGGCATCTCTTTCCAGTAGGTGTTATACTCGGCCCGCATCTCGGGGTTGGCCCCAAAGCCGCCGGTGGCCAGGACTACACCCTTTTTGGCCCTGAAGGTCAGACTTTCCCCATCGGCATTCTCCGCCTTGACCCCTACCACCCGGCCATCCTCTACGATGAGCTCCCTGGCCCGGGTTTCCAGCAAAATTTCAACTCCCTGGTCTTGGGCAGACTTGGAGAGGGCATCGATGTAGGTTTTTCCTCCCCCGATAACGCTGTTGGTCCGGGGCCACAGGGCACCTAAAACGGTCCCGATCTGGTCACCAAACTCCACCCCATGCTCTTCCAGCCATTCCCGGGCCTTGGGAGCATTGGTGCAGAGGGTTTTGGTGAGTTCGAAATCGCTGGAAATTTCATTTCCTTCCAGGTCGGTCCGCTTGCCGCCCAGGTAGGTATGGATCATGTGGAGTTCAATGCTGTCAAAGAGGCTGGTCTCACCGGAATCCATATATTCCCGGATTTGTTCCTTCAGCACCGCCAGGGTTTCGGCAAAATCACCAAATTCTTCTTCATCGGCCTCTAAAAGTTCTTCCAATTCGGCCATCAGGGCCGGGTTCATTTCTTCATTTTTTTGCAGCTCGGGGTTGACCGCATTATAGGCGCCCCCGGCCAAAATGGTATTGCCCCCCAAAAAGGCCGCCTTCTCCAGCAGGATGACACTGGCTCCCTTCTCTGCCGCCGCGGTGGCCGCCGCCAAGCCGGCACCGCCGCCGCCGACGACAATGACATCGGCCTCCCGGGTTTCTGCCCCTTCCTCAGGGGTCTCCCCGGGAGCCTGCCGGAGACATCCCGTTGCCGTCATGGTCACACACAAGGCTAGAACAAGCAGCCACACCATTCTTTTGGCTTGGAATTGTTTCATTTTATTTCCCCCTTTTATTTCGATTCATCTAGCCATTGCCTGCATCCATCCGGGCACGAGAGACGCTTCCTGTTTAGCACTAGTAATTGCCGCCCGGAATGTCTAATAGTATATTTTCCCAAATCATGCCTCAAGCAGCACCTGCAGCATCGACCTGACTGCAGGCTACTAACTTCAATAACATGGGCACAGATAGCAACAAGGCAAATCTTTTACTTCCTTCCCCCCCCTGCAGCGGTAATTACTATGCTATTATCCTCTAAAAGTAAATGGCCCTTTCTCCATCCCCCCTCCCTACTACTCGTCATAGTGGATAATGTACTTTTTCTATTCGCTGTACTTCCCACAAATCCTTCTTCCGCAAAGGCCTATTTGGCCGGCTTTGTTTATCCCCTTCCTTACCCATTTCCCATGTAACAAGTTCCATGAGCCTACCCTTGCAGTTTATACCCAGCATGCCGATAGTTTAGCCCTGTTAGTTTGTCCCTTCATGATCTGAAATATTACCCCGTCCCAGGCTGCTGGCGATATTCCTGCTCCTTGGGCTAATTTCCTGATGGGCGCCCTCCTATACCGGCCGGTTTCATTCTCAATTAAGTACTGCCCCTTCAATTTTTCCCCCCTCCTAACAGAGGCCGAAGGGCATTTGGCTCCGGGGAACATATACTATCGTGAACGGGACTTTTCAATATGATTTTAGGACGGGGATAATTGATGACAGCCAATTACTATGTTGTGAAAAGTACTGCCGATGGCAGCAGCACCATAACAGTTTCCCTGCCCGAAGGCCTGCTGGCCCTTGGAAAGCTGCAGGGTAGGAGCCTCTGCATCAAGGCCGGGAACAGGGAAATAAGGGCCGCAGTAAGAAAAAATCAAACCCGGCAGGATATTTACCTTTCAGAACAGGGCCTAAAAGACTTGGCCCTTCCCAGCGGCCTAAAGCTACAGGCCGTTATGACCCCCGGAGTTTTGCGCCTGGGACCGGTAATTGGGGTTTTCGTCGGTAGGGGTTATTTAAATAACATTCAGCAGGGCGGTTCCCATTTCCGCCTCCTGGGGCTGGTGGAGGGAAACAGAAGGGCCCATACCCTCCTCTATCTTTTCACCCTCAGGGATATAGACTGGCAGAAGGGAAGGATTACCGGAACCTATTACAATTACGATGAAAACCGCTGGATGGAGCACCCCCTTCCCTTCCCCGATGTCCTGTATGACCGGGGCGGGGGCTTTTCCCAGGAAGCAGCTAAAAAAGCCCGTGAGCTGCGCCGGCGCCTGCAGAGATACCCGGCCTGCAAAAAATCAACTGTCAGCACTATTTTGATAAGTGGAGCCTGCACCAGGCCCTGCAAAAACATAGGGATGTCAGGGAACATCTGCCGAAAACCCTCTTATACGATGGGCAAAATGTCGAGAAGATGCTGCAGGACTATAAGGTCATCTACATCAAAACCTGTACCGGCAGCAATGGCCGCGGGGTGATCAGGGTGGCCAGGGAAATAATCGGTTACACCATGACCTTTTTCGGCCAGACCCAGGTTGAGAAAAAGATTGTGAGCCTCAGCCACCTGAAGGAAGAAGTAAGGAAGATTATCGGCAGCTCAAGGGCCATCGTCCAGCAGGGCTTAGATTTAGTCACCCACAACGGGGCCATTGTGGATTTACGGCCCCTGGTGCAGAAAAATGGGCAGGGTGAGTGGCAGGTTACGGCCATTCCGGTGCGGGTGGGCGTCAGGGGGGCCCATATTACCAGCACCCGGACCGGTTCCCAGGTGTATGATTTCACCTACTTTTTCGAGATGATGTTGGGCTACTCCAAAGGCCGGAGCCAGGAGCTGCAGGCCAGGATAAAGGAGCTCCTGGGCCGGATCGTGGCACGGCTGGAAGAAGAGTTTGGCCCCTTTGGTGAACTGGGTATCGATCTGGCCCTAGATAAAGAAGGAAAACTATGGTTTATAGAGGCCAATGCAAAGCCGGGCAAGGATACCGTTGCCCTGGGTTGCGGGGAAGAAACCTTTATCGAATCCTTCTTTGCCCCCCTGGAATACGCAAAACTCCTGGCCGGTTTTAAAACAGCACCCCTTACCGATGGAACTTCCCTATCCAGCCCTGCACAGCTGGCCCGGGCAGGGAAAGGTGATACCTTTAGTGCCGCCAGTGTACCCCACCACCAGGAGGCCGGGAAGACAGTAATGGCGGTGGAGACAATCCCGGTGGTACTAAAATAAAGGGATATATGGATTGTTTGCGGTAAGGAGTGTTCCCTAAAGGACGTGGAGGTGGAAACCATGGCGGACAAAACCAACGCCCCGGCCGCCGGGGAGACCTGGCCCCCGGACGACCTGGTCCTTTTCCTGGGGCCGGCAGCAACTGCTGTGGTAACGGTGGCGGATGGGGGCAGTATCCCGGCAAAAACCCTGCCCCTGCCCGGTCCTTTCTTGCCCTACTTCCCCTTCTTTGTGAAAAATTTATCCATCTATCGGGTGGAAGGGGGCATTAAACTGGGACCCGTCCTGGGCATAATTGTTGAGGTTCCCCCACAGGCCATGTATCCCCGGGACCTGTCCTTTTACCAGAGACTAATCAATTACAGCAACAGCCGGGGCCTCCTGACCTTCCTCTTTACCCCTGCCGATTTAGACTTGAAGGAAAATATTATCACAGGCTACACTGCTGTAGGCGACAACACCTGGCGCCTGGGCTCCTTCCCCCTGCCTGATGTGGTCTACAACCGGGTCGGCTTCCTCACCCCCCAAACCAGGGAGGCTTTCCCCACAGTATATACCTTTCTCAACAATCACCCCGGGATTAAACTCTACAATCCCGGGGGATTGGACAAATGGTCGGTTTACAGCCGCCTGGCCAGCAAAAAGGTTGCCCCACACCTGCCCTTAACAGTACCCCTGCAAAGCTTCTCCCAGCTTGTATCCTTCCTCGCCCGACACGGGAAGGCATATCTCAAGCCCAGCCGGGGTTCCCACGGCCAGGGCATCATTTTCCTCGCCACTGCCGCACCCGACATCTACCGCTGGGCCTCCTTCACCGCCGAAAAGGGATATGAAGAACTAACCCTACCCCCGGGGGAGCTCGGGGAAATGATCCCTCCCCTCCTGGAACAAGGAGATTACCTCATACAAGGGGCTATAGACAAAATTTGCTACAACGACCAGCCGGTGGATTTTCGCGCCCACCTGCATAAAGATGGGCGGGGAGACTGGCAGCTGGCTGTCCTGGCGGCCAAGGTGGGAACCAGGGGAGCAGCCACCACCAACCTCCACACCGGGGGCCGCCACGCCGCTGCCGGGGGGATATTGGAAGACCTTTTCCCCGCCAGGGGGCAAAGGTTTCTGCAAGGGATCCGGGAACTGGCCCTGGCCGTTGCCCGGGAACTGGATACCCCGGAGGGTTACCTGGCGGAACTGGGCCTTGATATAGCTATTGACACCAGGGAGCGGTTGTGGCTGATTGAGGCCAATGACCGCCCCGGGCATTTTGGCCCCGGCATTTCTCCAAAAGAAGAAAAACGGCTGCTCCAGCTCATTGTAGAGCACGCCGTTTTCCTGGCCGGTCTGGCTGATAAGCCCAGGATTGAAGCAGTAGTCAGCCCCAACATTTCCGACTTTGCTTCCATTTCACATCGTGAGGACAAGGACGGTTGTCCTGTGCTATAATTGCTGTATCCAATTACCCGAGGAGTTGAAGACCGTTGCAGGGCAAAGGTCGCCACAGAATAATCCTCCCTATCCTCCTCTTGCTTGGTCTCGCCCTTTCCCTGATTGCCCCCTACTTCCCCGGGCAAATCGAAGCCCTCTACGCCGGGAAATTATATTACTGGACCATAAGGCCCTACAGCCTTTACACGGGCCTTTTTCCCTTTTCCCTGGCCGAGTTTACCCTTATCTCCCTGGGCATTTTTGCAGTTTACCAGGTCGCGATTATGTTTATCAGTATCAGCAGGGGGGAAGGGTTATCCCTCTCAAAACTGCCCGGGAAACTGACCCGCCTTGCCTTCGCCCTGGCCCTTTTGTATTTATCCTTCAACCTGATGTGGGGTTTGAACCATAACCGATTGACCTTTGCCGAAATAATGGAGCTGGAATTGGAGCCGTCCACAGTAGAGGAGCTGGCAGAACTTGCCCGGCATCTTGTCGCCTGGGCCAATGAGCTGCGGGAACAGGTGGTTGAAGATGAGAGGGGTGTAATGACGCTACCCCGGGGTATTCCCGATATGTTTAACCGTGCCCAGCTGGGATTTGAAGAAGCAGCCAAAATCTATCCCCAGCTGGGGGGACGCTACGGCAGCCCCAAGGGGGTACTCCTGTCCCGCTATTGGTCCTACACCGGCATCAGCGGGACCTATTTCCCCTTTACCGCTGAAGCCAATGTCAATATCCATATGCCCCACTTACTCCTTCCGGCCACCACTGCCCACGAAATGGCCCACCAGAGGGGCTTTGCCCGGGAAGATGAGGCCAATTATATCGCCTACCTGGCCTGCACCCAACACCCGGACCCGGATTTTCAGTACTCGGGGGTAATGCTGGCCCTGATCCACACCATGGGGTCCCTCGCTAAACACCATCGGGAAAGCTGGCAGGAAATACGGGCCCAGTACAGCCCGGGGGTCAGCCGGGACCTGCTGGATTATTCCCAATACTGGAAAGGCTATGAAGGGCCAATAAACGAGACGACCACCAGAGTAAACGACACCTATCTCATGGCCAATGGACAAAAAGACGGCATCGAGAGCTACGGCCGGATGGTAGACCTGCTGCTGGCGGAATTTCGCAGGCAACAATAGGCTGCGGTGCCAGGGAAACCGGATTTTTCCCTTTGCTTCCAGCACGGGAACTAAAAGAGAAAATTTTTTTTCGCAAGGGAACCAGCCACCTGGTTCCCTTGCCTCCAGGGCAGAGAAAAACCTCTAGCCTTTCAGGCCGCACAAGTAGCCAGCATATTCGAATATGGACAGATACTGGCTGTGAATTCCGTCGATCTTATCCAACCCCACCACCAGATCCTTATCGGGCTTTGTATTGGCCTCGATAAACCATATGGCACCCCCTTCATCTATGGCCAGATCAAGGCCCAGCTCTCCAAAGGGACCCAATTGGCCATCGAGGACAGAGGCTATTTCCAGGGCTGCCCCGGCCACGTCGGCATAGCTGGGGACACTGCCTTTACACTGCAGATCAGGGTAGATGTTGGTGTAAAAATTACATTCGCCACCTGCACTGTAATTTGTAATGGTTAATCCCGGCCTGGCGATCCGGGCATAATTGCTAATCACCCGCCAGTCTCCCTTCCCATCCTTTATTATTAATACACGCATATCAAAGGGGCGGCCTTTATACTCGAGGAGCCTGATACCCTGCTGCACTATGAACTTTTTCCCTGCAGTAAAATCCTCGATACATTCCTTTAGTTCATCACTGTTTTTAAGGATAATCTCCTGTAATTTGCCCGCATAATGAATAATCCTGTATACACCGCCTTGATCCTCGATGGACATTACCTGCCTTCCCCTACTCCCATAATAGGATTTTAAGAAGACCAGACCGTATTGTTTGAGCATTTTTTCCACATTCCTAAAACCCTCATAGCGGATTGTCCACGGTAGATACTTAGCCGTCGCATTATTATTTGCCAGGACCTGGTAGGCCTTCCATTTGCCGATATAATCCCGGCTATTTATAAAGGGTATATTAAAATCACGCCTGAATCTGGCCCGCAGCTCTTTAACCGCAGCCTTCTGCCCTTCAGAAAATCGTGCCCCCCGATCATAAATGACATCGGGCATCGGAAGCCAGGCATAGATCCATTTATCCTCTTCCGGTATCCAGGTAAAACCCTTTATCCTCTTTTTTTCCCAGTCAATATCCTGCAGGGAAAAATTATAGCAGAGAAAATTCCTGGCGTACCCTGCTTCCATATGTTTATGGAGGGGATTGAGCCTGTCAGGTACATGCAAACGCTTGGGATTTAGAAAAATACCTATGACCGGTCCCAGATGAAGGTTGCATCCCTCCTTCCAAATATTCACCTCTAAGTTAGTTATATAATCAGCATCTTTACCATCCCATTCCGACCTAAGCAAGGCTTCATTTAAGAAAACACACTCCCCATCCACAGCAACCCGGCCGATGGTGATGTCTTTTCTCCACTGCCCCAGATGCAAACAATATCTGGTTTCCGGCAAGAGTTGGAGGGCGTCGTAGATTTTTCCGGAGACCAGGCACAGATCCCCAGGGGCACCTCCCCTCAGCCAGCCAATCCTCACCTTCATGTTCCTTCCCTCCCAACTGCGTCAGTTGGGGCGATGTAGCTTCAAAAATAGAAGCTATCGGCTCCCTGGCTATATCCCTATGCAAGTGCATCTCCCCTGGTACCACGCTGAAGCCAACGGCATAAAATGCCCATAATCCTTTTGGGAAAAGGAGGAGGGCAAATGTATTCCGTTTCTGAAGGAAAGGCGGGCCGCTGTCTCCGGGCAACAGCCTTCATAGCCAGGGGAACCAGGCTCTTTACCTTTGATCCCCGCCGTTGGCAAAAAGAAAAGACCTACCAGACGATCCAGGTAGGTCCTGACCAGCATCACTTGCCCGACTCGGATCTTATACTCCTAAACCACAGCTGTAATCCCAATCTAATAGTCAATACAGAAAAAGGGCTGGTATATGCCCTCAAAGATATTTATCCCGGCGAGGAATTAAACTACTTCTACCCCTCCACAGAATGGGATATGAGCAGGCCTTTTGCCTGCTGCTGTGGCAGCCCCCAGTGCCTTGGATACGTCAGAGAGGCCCTCTGGACACCCCTTAATTTTTTGTTGGGCCAGTTCATAAACAGGCATATTGTCCAATTGATCCAGAAAAACCTTGCAGAGGCCTGTGTTTTCGAAAATTTTATCGAGATAAAGTAGCTCAGTATTTTCCCTTCCTTACCTACTTCTTAACAACCGCCATTGCCTGCCCGTAATAAAACCAGATTGACTAACATAAATTAATATTCTATTATATAAATAAGCAATAACTTAAATAAAGGGGGCCGTACGCCATGTCCCACTGCCAAAAACAATTGCGGGCCCTGGCCGATGAGAACCGCTGGGAAATAATAAGGCTCCTCCTCAGCCACGAATACTGTGTCGGTGCCCTGGCCAACAATCTAGGCATTTCGGGGGCCGCCGTTTCCCAGCATCTGCGAGTTTTACGGGAGGCAGGTCTGGTTAAGGGGGAAAAGCGGGGCTACTGGACCCACTACCAGGTAGAAAGGAAGGCCCTCATAGCCCTGGGGGAAGTGCTGATAAAACTCGGTAGAGAAAAAGCAGCACAGCCCCAGCCCTGCCCCAGGGGGACAAGCCCTGCCGGGAAAAGCTGCACGGAAGCCTGCCCACCCCCGGAAAAGGAGGAAAACTAAGGCAACCTTACTACCACCAGTTTAAGGAAGGGGAATTATCTCGTGAAGTTTATCCTGGAAGCTAACCAGCTGATCAAGAAATACGGGGACTTTACCGCCGTAAAGGGGATTGATTTTTCCCTCAAAGCTGGTGAGATCTTCGGATTTCTGGGTCCCAACGGTGCTGGAAAAACAACCACCATCAACATGCTGACGGGTTTGGCCCGGATCACTGCCGGCCGGGCTACCCTTGCCGGCTATGACCTGCGCCGGCAAATGAAACAAGCCCAGCAGTTCATGGGCATTGTTCCCGATGAGAGCAATCTCTATGAGGAATTGGACGGCTTTGAAAACCTCTGCTTTTGCGGCGCCCTCTACGGCATGGAGGGCAAAAAGCGGGAGGAAAGGGCCCGCCAGCTCCTGGAGGAATTCGGCCTGGAGGAGGCGGGAAAAAAGAAATTCAAGGCCTATTCCAAGGGCATGAAAAGAAAACTGACCATCGCCGCCGGCATCATCCACGAGCCCAGGATCCTTTTCCTAGATGAGCCAACCTCGGGCATCGATGTGGCCAGCGCCCGGCAGATCCGGAAACTTATCAAGGACTTAAACCGGAAGGGCACCACCATCTTCTTGACCACCCACTACATAGAAGAGGCAGAACGTTTATGTGATCGCATTGCCATCATCGTCGGTGGGAAAATCGTCAGGACAGGGTCCGTCGCTGGGCTCATTGAGGAAGTACAGCAGGAAAGGATTGTCCAGTTCACCCTGGCCCAGGGCAGCCTTCTTAACCTTAGGGAAGAAACTGAGAAAGCCTTCCCGGGCTTCCGAACAGAAATATTATCTGCTAATACCCTGCGGATTCACTCCCCCCGGGAGATTGACCTGATGCCCTTTATGCGGTTTTTTGCCGCCAGGGGCCTGAAGGTAACAGAAGCCAGACTCCTGCGCCCCTCCCTGGAGGAAGCCTTTGTGCGGCTTACAGGCCTGGAGCTGGCAGAGATGAAGAAGGAGAAGGAAGGGGGCGGAAAAAAATGAAGGCCTGGATTGCCTTTTGGAATATCCTCAAAAAAGACATGAAGCTCTACTACCTGAAACCGCCCAACATCAGCTGGGGAATTATCTTCCCCTTTGCCTGGACCCTGATGTTTTACCTCCGCACCCAAACGCCCCTGGATATCAAAGGCCTCCTGCCCGGGGTCATGGCCATGTCCATCCTCTTTGGTACTACCTCCATGCTGGCGGTGACCATCACCTTTGAAAGGCGCAGCCGCTCCTTCGACCGGCTGCTCCTGGCCCCCATCAGCTTAAACCTTCTGCTGCTGGCCAAAACCACCGGAGCCATCATCTTCGGGGTCCTCAATGCCTTTGTTCCCCTGGTCTTTGCCGCCCTTTTTACGGACCTGGCGGGGATCAAGGGGCTGCAGGTCCTGGGTGCCGTGCTGTTAATGGCCGTCACTTCCACCTTCCTGGGCCTCCTCATCGCCGTGTCGGTCCGGGAGGTCTTCGAAGCCCAGACCCTTTCCAATTTCTTTCGCTTCCCCATGCTCTTTTTATGCGGCCTCTTTATACCAGTCTCAGACCTGCCCTCCATCCTGCGGCCCCTCTCCTACGCCCTTCCCTTAACCTACGGGGTTGATCTCTTGAGGCATGCCATCACCGCCGCTGGCCGCCTGCCGCCGGGAGTAAGTTTTCTCCTTTTGCTCGGGTTTAGCATCCTCCTTTTTAGCGTTAGCCTGAGAAAGGTCAAGGAAAAATGGATCTATTGAGATCAGCAACAATGCCCGGTGCCACCTGGCACCAGGCATTGTTCTGTAACTGGGATACCTATTGTTCACTACCAAGTTCAGATAGCACCTTCTTGGTCTCCCGGGCCACAATTATCTCTTCGTTGGCGGGGATGACCATGACCTTTACCCTGCTGTCCGGTGTCGAGATCAGTGCTTCCTGGCCCCGGACCTGATTTTTTTCCTTGTCAATGTGGATGCCGAGGAATTCCAGCCCCGTCAGGACCTTTTCCCTGATGGCGATACCATTTTCTCCAATACCCCCGGTAAAGGCAACTACATCAAGGCCTCCCAGGATGGCTGCATAGGCCCCGATGTACTTTTTGATGCCGTAACAAAAAACATCCAGGGCTGCCGCTGCCCTCTCATCGCCCCTGGCAGCAGCCCCTTCAATGTCGCGCACATCGCCACTGACACCGGATAATCCCTTCAGGCCACCATTGGTGACCAGGGCCTCCTTGGCTCCGGCCCAGGTGTAGTGGCCCTTCTCCACCAGATAGTAGAGGATAAAGGGATCTACATCGCCGCAGCGGTTGGAGTGCAGGATACCGGCCTGGGGAGAAAAGCCCATGCTGGTATCGATGGAGCGGCCATCTTTAATGGCACACAGGGAGGCACTGCCCCCCAGATGGCAGGAAACCAGGTGCCGGACAGGGCCGAAGAGTTCCCGGACCCGCTCGCTTACATAGCGGTGGGAAGCCCCGTGGAAACCATAACGCCTGATGCCGTACTTCTCCCACCATTCATAGGGAACGCCGTACAGGTAGGCCTCCGGGGGCATGGTCTGGTGAAAGGCCATTTCAAAGACCCCGACCAGGGGTTTCCCTGGCAGCAGCTTTTGAAATATTCTAATTGCCGCCAGGTAAGGAGGGTTATGGGCCGGGGATATGCTTTCATACTCCTCCATGGCCCCTATTACTTCCTCGGTCAGGAGGCAGGAACCGGACACTCCCCGGGCGTGGACGGTTTTGAAGCCGACGCCGGCTATCTCCGCCAGATCCTCGATCACGCCCCCGGCGGGATCTACCAGGGCATCCAACATCAGTTTGATGGCCCCGGTATGATCCTCGGCCACCACCTCTTTCCCCCGGATACTCACTCCCGGCGCCTCATGGCTGAAAAGGGATGGAGGATTGCCCACCCTCTCTACCTTCCCCACAGCCAAAACCTCTTCTGTTCCCATGTCAAAAAGCTTGTATTTAAGGGAGGTACTGCCAACATTGGCTATCAAAATCAGCATAGCCTTATCCTCCTTTCCTCTCCATCACCTATTTCCTTACCCTACTCCACCCTGACAGCCGTTCCCGAGGCGGTCACCATCAGCATACTGCCGTTGGCGCCAAGGACTTCGTAGTCTATATCTACCCCCACCACCGCATTGGCTCCCAGGGCAGCGGCCCGCTCCTGCATTTCTACCAGGGCTTCTTCCCGGGCCTGCAGGAGCTCTCCTTCGTAGGCTTTCGAGCGGCCGCCAAAGAAGTTGGTGAGACCGGCGGCGAAATCCTTGATGAAATCCACACCGGAAATAACCTCACCAAAAACAATCCCCTTGTATTCTACAATTTGTTTCCCTTCCACTCCAGGTGTCGTCGTTACTATCATTGCCTTACCTCCAATCTGGGTTTTCAGAATAAATTCCCCAACCACGGGAAAATCCCTGCCGAAAATGACAGCCAACCTCCGGTTCTATTATTTATTCCTCCCCTTCCCCTTGGATAATGCACATTGGGCCCCCTGGGACAAAAGGGAAGGGAACAAGTGGCAAATAAAAAATGACCGCAGCCGTTGAGGCATATTGCCCACTCTGCGGTCATATCTATTCTTGGCGGGAGTGTGTGGGAATCGAACCCACCGGGGACGGGCCACGCCCCCCACTGGATTTGAAGTCCAGGCGGCCCACCAGGACCAATCCACCCCCGTGGTAATTCCATGGGTAATACTATTATAACAGGTCTCAACGGGGAGTACAACCGACAAAAAGGGCCGGGAAAAGAAGAGAATTGCCAGCCTTTCCCCGCTGCAGCTGGCAATATTTTTCCCTTCCAGGCAGGGTTTTTAATTAATTTGGGGTATCTTATAATAAAGCTTAATCGTCCGTCTTTTCCCTCGAGTAAGACAAGCCTGCAAAGGAGCTGCTTTAATATGGATGAAATTGTTGGCTTTGTTAACGGGACGATCCTTACTATGGACCCCAGGATGCCCCAATGTGAAGCCATCCTTGTGCGGGGTGACACCATCGCGGCCAGAGCTTCCCGTGACCAGGTGAGGGAAATATGTGAGGGGGAAGGGGGAAGAATTTATGACCTGGCCGGCGCCACCCTGCTTCCGGGCTTCCACGACTGCCACGTCCACATGATGGGCACCGGCCTCAATTCCCTGGGCATTGACCTCTATGACTGTTCTTCTGTCAGTGAAGTCTTAAGCAAGCTGGCCGAAGCTGCCGCCGCTTCCCCTCCGGAACACTGGCTTTTAGGCAAAGGTTTAGACGAATCCCGCCTGGCCGAGGGACGCCCACCGACCATGGCCGAATTAGATGGGATCGCACCCCACCACCCGGTTTATCTCGTCGACCGGGGGTGGCATTATACCATTGTCAATAGCCGCGCCTTTCAACGTTTGGCGCTTTCTCCCGATTTACCGGGTATTCGCCGCACCGCTGGAGAGATCAATGGCCGCCTCCATGAAGAAGCCAATGCCCTTGCTAAAGGCCGCTTTTTTGCTGCCTTGGATCAGGCCCAGCGGGAAGCTGCCTTCCGCTTTACAGCCTCAGAAGCTGTTAAAAAGGGGATCACAACCATCCATGCCATGGAGGGGGGCACCCTCTTTTCCGACTCTGACATACCCTGCCTCCTCAACCTTAAAGGGCAATTGCCGGTGCGGGTAATCCTCTACTGGGCCACGGAAGACCTGGATGCCATCAAGGAAGCAGGCCTTCCCCGGATGGGTGGTGACATCCTCCTGGATGGTTCCATCGGTTCGCGGACAGCAGCCTTCCCTGAGCCCTACAGTGATGACCCCACAACTTCCGGGGTTCTCTATTACAGCCATGAACGGGTAACAGAACTAATTGAAAATGCCCACCGGGAAGGGGTGCAAATTGCTTTCCATGCCATTGGTGAGAAGGCCATTACCCAGGCCCTGGACTGCTTCGAAGCTGTCCTGGCCAGGTATCCTAAAACCGACCACCGCCACCGCATCGAACACTTTGGCTTCCCTGCCCAGAGGGATATCGAAAGGGCTGCCCGGCTGGGTATCGTCATCTCTACCCAACCTTCCTTTGCCTACCTCCGGGGAGGCCCGGGAACTGTCTACAACACCCGGCTGGGCACCCAACGGGAACGGCGGGGATATCCCCTGCGGGCCTTCCTGGATGCCGGTATTGTTGTCGGCGGTGGTTCTGACTCCGATGTCACACCTATGGATCCCCTCCTGGGCATCCACGCCGCAGTAAATCCCCCCTACCCCGGTCAGAAGGTGACTGTGGAAGAGGCCCTGGCCATGTTCACCAGGGAGGCCGCCAAGATAGCTTTCCAGGAGCAGCAGACCGGCACCATTGAAGAGGGTAAATTGGCCGATTTAGTCATTATCGACCAGAACCCCCTGTTGACAGCGGCCCCTTCCTTAAAGGACATTACAGTACTGGCGACGATGAAAGGAGGGAAATGGGTTTACAAGAAAGGTTAAGGGCCGGGCAGCGGGGAAAATTCCCCCGCTAAAGGTAAGGGTCTCCAGGACAAAGAGGTCTCACAGGGAACAGTTTTTGCGAAAATATGTCACCAAGGAGGTTCGGCATCATGGGTAAGTATATTCTTGGTATCGACCAGGGAACCACCGGTACTACGGCTGTTATTTTCGACCGGGCTGCCAACATTATTTCTTCTGCCTACAGTGAATTCACCCAGTATTTCCCGCAGCCGGGCTGGGTAGAACACGACGCCATGGAAATTTGGGATGTCACCCTCAAGGTAATCGCTGAAGCCCTCCAAAAAGGCAATCTTTCCGCCACCGACCTGGCCGCCATTGGTATTACCAACCAGCGGGAAACCACCGTCTTCTGGGACAAAGAAACCGGCGAGCCGGCCTGCCGGGCCATTGTGTGGCAGGACCGCCGCACCCTGCCCATCTGTGAAGAATTGATCGCCAAGGATAAAGAGGGCATCGAAGATCGCAGCGGCTTTCTCATTATTCCCAATGCCGCGGCAACGAAAATCCACTGGCTCCTCAACAACGACCAGCAGGTTAAGGAAGGGGTGGCCAAGGGCCGGCTGATCTATGGTACCATTGACACCTGGTTGATTTGGAAGCTTTCCAGGGGCGCTGCCCATGTTACCGATTATTCCAACTGTTCCGTGACACTGCTCCTCAATGCCCGTGAGCTCAAATATGACGAGTGGATATTAGAGGAACTCGATATCCCCCGGGAAATTCTGCCGGAGCTCAGGTCATCAAGCGAAATCTATGCCTATACCGGCCCGGAAATTTTCTTCGGGGCAAAGGTCCCCATTGCCGGTATTGCCGGCGATCAACAGGCGGCCACCTTTGGGCAGGCCTGTTTTAAGCCGGGCATGGCCAAAAATACCTACGGCACCGGTTCCTTCATGCTCATGAACCTCGGTGACCAATATGTACCACCGGTAGGCGGGGTGTTCTCCCCTGTCCTCTGGGCGATGGGCGACCAGGTTACCTACGGTTTTGAAGGCCTGGCCGATGTCTCGGGGGCTGTTATTCAATGGCTGCGGGATGGCCTCGGCATCATCGACTCCAGTGCCGAAGCCGAAGAGCTGGCCCGACAGGTGCCCGATTCCCAGGGGGTTTACTTTATTCCGGCCTTTGTGGGTTTGGGTGCACCCCACTATGATTCCTATGCCCGGGGGACCATTTTCGGCATTACCCGCGGCACTACCAAACACCACATTGCCCGGGCCGCCCTGGAATCCATGGCCTTCCAGGTGCGGGATGCCTTTGAAATTATGAAACGGGAATCAGGCCTGCAGCTGGAGGTTCTGCGGGTCGATGGCGGTGGTACCAAAAACGACCTCCTCATGCAGTTCCAGGCCGACATTTTAGGGATACCGGTGGACCGGCCCGTGATTACCGAAACCACCGTTTTAGGGGCCGCCTACCTGGCCGGTTTGGCAGTCGGATACTGGCAGTCCCTCGAGGAAATTGCCGCCAACTGGCAGGTAGACAGGCGCTTCGAGCCGCAAATTTCCGAGGATCAGCGGGAAACCCTTTACCACGGCTGGAAGAAGGCCATCAGCCGGGCCGCCGGCTGGTTGAAGGACTAAATTTGCCCAGGGCTGCCAGCACAAAATAGTAGAAAATATTACTGCCCCACCTTCGCCAAAGGGCAAGGTGGGGCTTTTTATTGAGGAAAGCTGCGCCGGCTAGAAGGATAGGAATGGGAGAATTTTAGGACTGCTTTTTCGCCAGCACCCGCTTATCCCCCACCCTTCTGGTCAGCCGCTGGGCGTCGAAATACTCCAAAAGGGGCAGGGCATAGCGGCGGCTGGTCTGGAGGAGGTCCCGGAATTGGCTGACGGTAATACTCCCCTGTGCCTCGAGCTGGGCCAGAATTTTTTCCCTGGCCTCCTCCACCGCCCGCCGGTGAAAGGCCAGATCCTCGGAAAGGCGGACCAGGGTTCCCGCCTCCACCAGGTACAGATATAGCTCTCCCGCCTCCCCGCCGCCCAGCCGGGAAATGGCCTCGGCCGGGGCAGGGGGAGAAAAGGGCTGGGACAGGAAGAGCTTCTCCAGCTCCCCCCGCAGGGCCTCCTGCTGGGGGCTAAGGGTAGGCTGGTGGGAGGCCAGCTTTACCCTCTCCCGCTCCACCGCCAGCACCCCGTCCCTGTCCAAGGCCAGGAGGAATTCCTGGAAGAGGCGGGGCGGCAGGGCCGGAAAATGGCGGGTCCGCAGCTCTTCCTTAGCCATTCCCCAGCGCAGGGGATGCCGGCGGTGATAATCCTCGAGGGCTTCCCTGGCCCTTTCCCGCAAGGTGGCCACAATATCCCGGTGCAGATAATGGGGCTGCTCCAGGGTTAAGACAACCACCTTCCCCTCCTCTTCTAGGCGGGCAAGGAGGTCCTCCATTTCCCCAGGGGAAAGGCCCAGTTTTGTTTCCAGCTCCTCAAGACCAATGCCCCCTTCCCCCGCCTCCCACAAGCCCTGTTCCACCAGCTGGAGGGGATCGCCCTTTTCCTTAAGTTCCAGTTCCCTGATAACCGCCTCCCGGAAACGGCGCCGCCGGGGGGGATGGCTTTCCAGCACTTCTCCCCCGCCGATGGTAACCATGGGGGAATAGGACCGGATCACATACCGGTCTCCCCGGCGGACGGCTACCGGCCCTTCTAAGCGGAACTGGACCAGGCCCCTCCCCCCCGGCTCCAGTTCCCCTTTGTCGAGGAGGTAGGCCCGCCCCAGCACCTCCGCCGTCCCCGTATGAAAGCGGACCCGGGTCCGGTTGGCTAAGGGCCGGGGAGCCGAAGGCAAAAGGTAGAGGCGGCAGTCGACCATAGTGGTGGCCTTCAGGCTCCCCGGGGCCACCAGGACATCCCCCCGGGAGACATCGGACAGCTCAATGCCCGTCAGGTTCACGGCCACCCGCTGGCCGGCATAGGCTTCCTCCACCGGGCTGCCGTGGACGTGGAGCTGCCGCACCCGCCCTTCCTTTTCTCCCGGCAATATTTCACACCTGTCCCCCAGGCGAATGGTCCCTGCCACCAGGGTGCCGGTGACGACGGTCCCAAAGCCGGTGATGGTAAAGACCCGGTCGATGGGAAGGCGAAAACTGGCCTGGGGGTTCCTCTCCGCCACCTCCTGGGTCAGGGCATCTATGGCAGCCAGGAGCTGGGGGATGCCCTCCCCGGTAACGGAGGAGACGGCAAAGAGGGGAGCTTCAGCCAAAAAGGTCCCTGCCACCGTTTCCCTGATCTCTTCTTCTACCAGCTCCAGCCATTCCACGTCGACCAGGTCCTTTTTGGTGAGGACGATGATCCCCTTCTTGATACCCAGGAGGTCGAGGATGTCCAGGTGTTCCCGGGTTTGGGGCATTACCCCCTCGTCGGCGGCCACGACAAAGAGGACCAGGTCCATGCCCCCTACCCCGGCCAGCATGTGGTGGATAAAACGCTCATGGCCCGGGACATCGACAACCCCGGCCCGCCTTCCCCCGGGAAGGTCAAAGGGGGCAAAACCCAGCTCAATGGTAATGCCCCGCTCCTTTTCTTCCTGGAGGCGGTCGGTGTCCCGGCCCGTCAGGGCTTTGATCAGGGCCGTCTTCCCGTGGTCAACATGGCCGGCAGTACCAATAATAATGTGTTTCAAGCTCCTCCCCCCTTTTCAACTATAGTAGAGGCTTATCGGCTGAGCTCAGCCTGGGTAAGGTACAAATAAAGCAGATAGATCAAAACGGCAGGGATGGCCAGTCCCACCGGCGCGCCGATAAACCGGCTGCTCAATTCCACAGCCCCGGCGGCCACTAGGCCCAAGAGGAGAAAGAGGGGACCGTCCCGCCCAAAATGCCGCAAATAGGTCCACCAGTAGTCGTGGACAAAAAGGTAGAAAAACAAATAACCGGCCGCATAGGTAAAGAAAAAAAGCACCGGGCCCCCAAGCCAAACAGAAAGACCGGGATAGAAATAAGCAATTTGCTTGTGGATAAAGGTAGTAGAGATACCGAGTATACTCCCCACCAGCAGGTAACCCCAAAATCTCACATTTGTTCATCCCTTCCCTTTACTGGAAAGACCTCGCCGAAGCGCCTGCCCCGAGGGCAGTAGAGGAAGTCGCGGCACTATGCGACTATCAACTACCGGATGCCGATTTACAGATCTTCGCCAGTGCGGTACAGATCTCCTTTTCTTCTCCCTCCTGCAGGGTTCGGACATCCAGGAGGACCCGCTGGGCGGCGATCCGGGCAAAAACCGACGGTTCCCCCTGCCGCAGCCGGGCAGCCAAGGCAGCAGCCGAGATGAAGGGTGATTCTAAAGTGACTACCCAGGTGGGAAGCTGGGCCAGGGGCAGGGCTCCCCCGCCTACTTCCGATTGGTCCTGGGCCACGTCCACCTGTAGGAAGGACCCCACAGCAGCCTCAATCTGCCCGGCCAGGGAGCGGGCCCGTTCCGCTAGAACGTCCGGGGAAACAGACAGCATCTGCAAAACCGGTATTTTTGCAAGCACATCCTCGGGATTGAGGTAAAGGCGCAGGGTGGCCTCCAGGGCCCCCAGGGTAAATTTGTCGATCCGCAGGGCTCTGGTGAGGGGGTTCTTCTTCATGGCCTCCAGGTAACGGTTTTTGCCCACAATGATGCCGGCCTGGGGACCTCCCAAAAGTTTGTCGCCACTGAAGGTAATCACATCTACCCCCGCATCTACACTCTCCTGAACCGTGGGTTCCCCGTAAAGTCCGTAGGGAGTGAGATCCATGAAAACACCGCTCCCCAGGTCTTCCATGACAGGCAGGCCCAGCTCCCGCCCCAGCTCCACCAGCTCGGTCTTCCCCACCTCGGCAGTAAAGCCTAAAATCCGGTAGTTGCTGGTGTGGACCTTGAGGAGGAGGGCCGTCTCGGGCCCAGCGGCCTGCCGGTAGTCCTCCAGGCGAGTCTTGTTTGTTGCCCCCACCTCTACCAGCCGACAGCCAGACCATTCCATAACCTCAGGGATCCGAAAGGCCCCGCCGATCTCCACCAGCTGCCCCCGGGAGACCAGAACTTCCCTCCCCTTAGCCAGGGTGTTGAGGGCAAGGAGCACTGCCGCCGCATTGTTGTTTACCACCAGGGCCCCTTCGGCCCCGGTAAGCCGGGTCAAAAGCTCCTCCACATGGCTGTAGCGGGACCCCCTCTCCCCTGTTTCCAGATCTACTTCCAGGTTGCAGTAGCCCCGGGCTATGGCCGACAAATGCTCACGGGCCGCCTCGGCCAGCACAGCCCGGCCTAAATTGGTATGTAAGACCACCCCCGTGGCGTTGATCACCGGTCGCAAGTTGGGGGTTGTCTCTGCTACTAGGACTTCCTCTACCCTCCTGGCCAGGGCTGGCCGGGTAAGCTCCTGGTCCCCAGCGCAAGTTTCCGCCAGGATCTGGGCCCTGAGCTTCCCGACGGCCTGTCGGATTGCCCCTACCACCAGGGGGCGGGGATAGCTGGCCAGCAAGCCCTTGATCTCTTCCCACTGTAAAACTTCGTCCACCCCCGGCAGGGAGCGGAGGAGGTGTTCTTTTCCCTTCCCAGCCATATGATCACCCTTTCCCAAAAGTATATCCTGCCCCCAGTTCCATGGCCTGGGCCGGAAAAGCATAATCAGCTACCAATCAGGGGCATTCCAGCAGGGTTAAGTGGCCATCTTCATCGTACACCAGAAATTGTTCCCCCTCCGGGCCAAGGGCCAGTCCTGCCAGCCCAGGGACCGGGTGATACCAGCTGATCCCCCCGCCGTAATCAAGGCCATAGACCCCCCGGCCGTCCCCCACCAGTATGCCTTTGGCCGTTGCCATTGCTTCCACCGCCGCTGCCGGGGCACTGAAGCGGTGCTCCCAGATTAGCTCTCCCTCCCGGTTCAGGTAGGAGAGGATGCTGCCCGCCCCCGGGCTCCCCTTCTCCAGGCTAACAACCAGCACTCCCCCCTGGACCGGTTCTGCAACTACCCTCTGCAGGATGCGGCCAAAATGATGCTGCCAGTTCCCTTCTCCAGAATAGTTTATAGAATAAAGGGTTTCGGTACCAGCCAGAAACCAGTTTTCCTGCCCGAGGGCCAGGGCGGTATTAGCAAAGGGTTCCTCCCGGTCGGGGGAAAATTCGCCTATCATCTGGCCCCGCCTGTCTAAAATAACTGCCCGGTTCCGCAGGGCCCCCCTTTGAAAGAGGAGTTCCGAAACAACAAGGTAATCCCCCGCCGGATCGAAGCGGCAGTGGAGGATGGTGCCATTTCGCAGGGGGTATTCCCAGCGAGTCTGCCCCTCTTCATTTACCAGCACCAGTTTTTCGATAAGATTGGTGCCCTCCTGGAGGGGGCCCAGCAAGACAGCCAGCTCTCCCCTGGGGGAGAGAATTATATCCTGCAGAGGCCAGGACCAGCCCTGATGCCAGGCCAGGCGGCCGTCGGACCGGTACAGGGCAACCTGCCCCTGGGCTGGGGCGGCCGTGGCCCAGTTATCCCCCTGGACCTTCACGAAAACCTCACCCGGCAGTTCCCGCTGCCACAGCTCCTTCCCGGCCGGGTCCAGGACAATAACCTTCCCGGCAACCCCCCGCCGGGAAGGGGGAGAAAAGCCCTCCCCCTCCCACAGGAGAAGGGCCATCTCCCCTTCCCCCACCAGATACTCCCACAAGGGCCGGGGAGAAGCCAGCTCAGCCGAACCGATGGCCTGCAAAACCCTTAACCCCAGGGGATTGGGGAGGGAGAAGCCACCGGCCCAGAACCAGACCACCAGGAGGATAATGAGAAAACACCCGCCCCAGAGGAGGGGCCTCCCCTGCCCTGCCCTTTCTGCCAGCATTGACCATCAACTCCCCCTTATAGTATCCCTGCTGGAAGGGATTCCCCATTTCGGGGGAGTTTCCTTCTTTTTCCAGTTAATTATTGGTAGTTGTATATGATGCCGCCGGCAAAGATGCGGCCCTTTCCCAGGCCACTTTCCCCCTTTGCCCTGTCCACCTCCAGGGCAATCAGTTCCCCCTTTTGAGTCCAAATAACCCCGGACAATTCAATGCGGGTTTCCACATCGCCGGACCTGATCTTGAGGCCTGTGCCGTGGATATGGTTGTAGCCGCCCAGATCATTGATGCCACCGCCAAAGAGAAGGGTTTCCGCCGTTCCGGCAACCTTAATTTCAATCTCGGGATAGTCAATAACCCTCCCCACTAGGGCAGGAAAGGGCAGTTTCTCTGCCGGTAAATCCAGCTCATCGGCCCCAATTTCCAGGCGGACCCTTCCCCCCATTATGTCCGCTCCCCGGCAGAGGAAATAATAATCGGCTGCAACCTTCTCCATGAGTTTGAAGGGGCCAAAGGCGTACTGGACAAAGGCCAGGGTCCTGAGGGCCAGGCGCGGCTCATAGCCAGCCGGGTCCTGCTCCTGTTCCTCCCTCCACCACTCCTCGAGTTTCTCGTAAAGCTTGTCCCTCTGCAGCTGTCCCAGGATACCCTTTGTACCCAGGTGGTTGGCTGCTATCTGCTCCAGCTTCTCCGTTGGCAGCAGTTCCTCCAGGTCGTACTTTTCCCGGTTGCAGGCCACCAGATAGTAGTACCCCTCTTCAAAGGAGCCGTACCGGCCCACAATTATCCCTACCATTTCCCCCCTGCAGTCGATAACCTCCAGCGGCATTGGGCAATTCCTCCTCCATTACTTCATTATGTAGCTTTTATTCCAGGCTTCACCGGTAAATCCCTGCTCCTGACAGCACGTAATCTAACCCCTTGGTATGGTATAATAGCGGCGTAGCTCGAAGTTCGCAAATCAAGATTCGAAAAGATAGTCCTTTCTAAAGCAAGGGAGGCAATACCATGAACAATACCCTTCTTTCCATCTACCAATGTCTCCTGGACCATTTCGGCCCCCAGGACTGGTGGCCTGCCGACACCCCCTTTGAGGTAATTATCGGCGCCATCCTCACCCAGGGGGTAAACTGGAAGAACGTCGAAAAGGCCATCGCCAACCTGGCCCAGGCCGGAGTCCTGGATCCTGGCCGGCTGGCCGCCCTGCCGGAAGATGAACTGGCCCAGCTGATCCGGCCCTCTGGTTACTACCGGGTGAAGGCGAAAAAAATCAAGGCCTTCCTCGCCTTCCTCCAGGACCGCTACGAAAATGACCTCAAGAAACTCTTTGCGGTACCCCTGGAGGAACTGCGCTCCCAGCTCCTTGACATATGGGGCATCGGCCCCGAAACGGCCGATTCCATCCTCCTCTATGCCGGAGGCTATCCCAGCTTTGTTGTCGATGCCTATACCTCAAGAATCATGTCCCGCCTGGGGCTGGTGCCGAAAGAAATTAAATACGAAGACCTGCGCACCCTTTTCCAGGAGAACCTGCCCACCGACCCAAAGCTCTTTAATGAGTACCACGCCCTTTTTGTTGCCCTGGGAAGGGACTACTGCCTGAAAAACAAGCCCCGGTGCAGGGCTTGTCCTCTCGGGGAAATCTGCCCTTCTAGCCCCCCTCACTTCTCTACCAGTGTCTCCCTCTCCCCTTCCACCCGGTAAATCCGGTAATCCCGTTCCGGGCGGAGGCTGACCATCCGCAGCCGGTAGTGTTTTGCCTCCTGCAGGGTCCTGTAGGGGACACTGACGGCAAGGGGAACGCCCTGGTGGTACTGCTTAATTACGTATTTGGCCATAAACCATTATCACTCCTAAACTTTTTATCGCCCCTTTATTACAGTGGCCAACCCTACTTACGGCAGTACTTCTGTTGAAGCCGCGGTGCGGGGCGATGAGGGCTGTCGGTCAAATAGTCAGGTTTCGGATAGAGAGGGCCGGAAGCACCCCGAAATTGTTTCCTGCTGGGGAGGGGTACTTCCGGCAGCTTGAAATAATCTTAAGATAAGAAAAAGAGGGATACAGGTTAATCCCTCTCCTCCTCACGCACCTGGGATACTTCTTTATAATAGCGTTCCCGCCCTTCCTCGCTCATATCTTCCAGGGCCCGTTCCCGGAATATTTCCGAAGTCCACCAGGTAAAGGGCTGGGGTGGTACATGCCGCTTCTCTTTATCCTTCGCCATGCTTCCCCTCCTTTCAGCCGGTCTGCTGTCCCTAGTCTTCCCCGTCACCAGCAGGTTATGCTGAAAGGAGCTGCCAGCTCTTCCCACCCCTGCCAGCCCAGCCAATCCTTTACAGGTAGCCACTTTCCTTTAGAAGCTCCTGGCTCTTTTCCAGATCTTCGGCAGCCACCAGAATCACGGGGCCGGAGCAGCCCATGCCAGTCTCGGCATAGATGCCCTCCTGCCACAGGGCTTTGGCAGCATTGTCCAATTCCAGTACGTCTATCCCGCTGATTTCCTGGTCCACCGGTTTCCGCGGCGGTACCTTTACCTCCCGGGGGGTTGTTTTGGCCGGCAGTGCCAGGCTGCTCAGGCCGGCTTTTTCCGCCGCCTCCCAGAGCTCCGCCAGGACCCGGGGCAGCTTACCCCTGGCCGCTTCCGCCGCATAGGCAATGCTGGCGGCAATGACCGGTGCCCCGGAAGCCCGGGAGACAATGTTTATGATCCGGTTATAGCCGGGCCCCACGCCGGGACCGTAACCGTAGCCGCTGGCCTCGTAATCCCCGCCGGTGGTGTAGGCGGAAAAGACCTTCATGAGAAGATTGCCTGTCAGGGTGTCGCACACCATCACATCGGGGGTCCCGGCCAGAAGATCGTTCCCCCGCATGATGCAGCCCCCGTCGGCCCGCAGGCTTTCGGCCGGCTGGATCCGGAAGCCCCTTTCCCGCAGCTGGTTCAAGGCCCTTTCCACCTGGCGGGACCCGTCTACGTTCAGGATTCCCACGGTGGGTTCGGGGACCCCCGTCGCCCTGGCCACGGCAATCCCGTACAGGGCATTGTAGATCATGGCCTGGACCCGGTCGGTGGCGGCCGTGCCGGTGGTGGTGGCCAGGTACATCTCCCGCCCCTGGGCGGGGGTGATTACCTTCCCTACCGTGGCCACCCCGACGGGGAAGTTGTAGTGCATGGTCACCGCCGCCGCTATCTCCCCGGCATCGAGGAGTTCCTCCATTTTCCGGTGGGCATCGGCGGCGCAAGCATCGGTGTGCACCTGGGGCAGGTCCGATTCCACGGGCGGACCGATGAGAATCACCTCCAGGCGGGGGTTCGCCTTTTGGGCCAGTTCCCCCCCTCGGACCACCTCGGCAATTCCATGTTCACTGCCCAGGGTGGTGAGGCCAATCCTGATCCTGTCCCCGCCCTCCCCCGTTTCCAGGAGCCGGGCAGCCTCGAGGAAGCCTTCGGCCAGCATTCGCTTCAAGTTTGGGGTAAGGGACAATTCACTCACCCCCCTGCTCCTGCTCCCGGAGAAGTGCTTCGGCCAGCTTCCGCATGCTTTCGGCAATGAGCCTGCGGATTGTCTCCCGGTCTACCTGGGCCTCTTCTTCCCGGAGACCGGGGTTGGCTTCAATGAGGAAGGAAATCCCATCGAAAAGGTTGGTCATCCGGGCCAGGAAAAGACTCCCCTTGCCGATAATCATGGCCCTCTGCATTTCTCCCGCCAGAATCCGATCCCGGGCATAGCCAATCACCGGGACCCCTGAGGGAATATGGCCCTGGGTGGGAGCAAAGCCCGGCAGCCCGTGGCGCTGGACAAACCCAGGGATATCTTTCCGTTCTATCTCCTTGCGCATGACAGCCAGGGCGGCAATCATCCGGTAGTTGGCGGCAGGAACATTGCCGGCACCGGCCGGTTCAGTGAATTCCGGGATCTGCATTTCCACGGCGTATTTATCCACATCGGTGATCCTGAGCCCCAGCCGATCCAGGGGCTCGGCAACCAGCGCCTGCATTACCGCCTGGGGAGAGGACCCGGAGCCTATCTTATGCCTGCCGATGGAATCGGTACGGATGATAGGATTCCTGCCATCGTTTTGCGATATCAAAACGGCAAAGCCGCCCAGGACGTCTTCCAGGATGGGCATCCCCTTGGCCACCTGTTCCCTGCCGTTCATACCCAGTTTGGCCACGGCCCCGCCGCCCACCACCACTACATTCTTGAAGATTCCCGCCTTGACCAGGGCAGCGGCCTCCACCAGGGCATGGGCCGGCCCGGCACAGAAGCCCCGCGTATCAGAACCCGTCGCCTGGCTGCAGCCGCAGTGTTCCCCAATGGCCTTGGCAAAATTTCCCCCGCCCCGCTGGTTCATGTCACCACAGGCTTCTTCGGAACATTCTATGATGTATTCTATTTCCCCGGCGTCCACTCCATTGGTCTTGAGGAGGGTGCGGAGGGCCAGAACAGCCGAGGCCTTGCAGGCCGTATTCTCAGCCATGACTTCGGCCTTCAGGTTTTCGTCCAGCTCATGGGCCCGGCGGACACAGCCCACAAGCCGGTCCCCCAAAGTTAAGGGCACGGCGCTTCCATCCTCGAGGCGTTTGACAATTGCTTCCCGGTCCTTTCCCGCCCCCAGTATGTTGGTATCCTCTTCGGTCCACAGGGGATGGCTGCCGAGGCGGTCCTTGATTTCCGCGAGAAAGCCTTTTTCCAGCCAGACCAGGTCGAAGACGTCCACCCGCTGCATCCAGGCATAGAACTCGTCCTCGGGCATGATCTCCCCGTAGGGACCAAAGCGCCTGGGTTCGACCTTATTCCCTTCATACCAGGGCTGTGCCACCTGCTCCAGCTCGGCGGGGGTGAGGTTGCCGATATAGGTCTGGTAAGGGGGATAGGCCAGGGCGGTGTCATAGGCCCGCAGGTTGCGGTAGATATCCTTAAGGTAGGGAGAGTCCGGGTCTTTATGCCGTTCCAGTCTTTGGGTAGTGCCGTAATGGACCAGCAGGTTGGGGGCATGAACCAGCACATAGGAGACACCCCTGATTACAGGCTCCATTTAATCCACCTCCATTCCCCGTCTGTTGTTCTTATGGGAAGGGGACTGTCCCCCTTTATAAGGGGAACGGCCCCCTTGCTTCAGCCAAAGGTTAGTCTTCAAATACCGTCTGCCCTTCCACATCGGTCTGGAGGGCGCGCAAGGCCTTTTCCACCAGGCGGCGCCGCAGGGCCTTCTCCTCAGCGGGAGGAAGCTCGGGATTCCCCAGGGGATGGGGAATGGCCACCGCCGGCACAATCCGGTTGGCCCCCACCGTCTGGGAAATGGGTACGACGGTACAAACGTGGACCACCGGTATCCCGGCCCGTTCGATTTCTTTCACCATCGCTGCACCGCAGCGAGTACAGGTCCCTCACGTGGAGGTAAGAATCACAGCATCTACTCCCGCTTCCTTCAGTTCGGCCCCAATTTCCGCCCCAAAACGGGCCGCATTGGCCACCGAGGTCCCGTTCCCCACCGTGGCGTAATAGTAGGGATGCAGCTTCCCGATAACCCCCTCTGCCTCCAGTTCCCGCATGACATCCACGGGGAGCACCCGGTCGGGATCCTGGTTGGCATACACCGGGTCGTAGCCGCCGTGGGCCGTCTGATGGGTTTCGGGTGTCAGGTCGTTGAAACCTTCCAGGCTGTATTTCCCGTATTTCGAGGCACTGGAAGATTCAATCCGGTCGGGATTGCCCTTGGGCACAATGCCGCCCGAGGTCACCAGGGCAATGACGGCTTTCTGCAAATCGGCCACCGGCGGGTTGGGAGTTACCCGATCAAAGTCGGGCATGGGTAGCTCTGTGGCAAAGGATTCCCCCTTGAGCTTGGCCACCAGCATCTTTACCGCCCGTTCTGCACCGGTCTCCGGGGCAAAACGGTTGCGCCTGATTCCCCGGGGCAGGTAGCCCTCCTCCGCAGGCGGTCCTATCTCTTCCCCTCCGGCCAACTTCAGCACCAGGGCGGCCATGGCCGGGATAGCCTGGCGCATGCCCCGGGCCGAATCCAGGGTTGGGACGATATAGATGTCCTTCCGGTAGAGATCGACGCCGGGGTTTTCTTCATACATGCCGGAAACCACCGGTATCCCCAGTTCCTGGGTAACCAGCTGCCCGATGGCCCCGCAGGCAGTTCCGTACCGGCCGGCATTGAAGGCCGGCCCTGTCACCAGGGCGTCGGGTTTAAAGGGTCGGATCAGCTCCAGGATTTCCCTCTTGGCCTTTTCCAGGTTATCGGCCACATAGTTGTCACCGCAAATTACCGTGGCCACAACCTCCCCCTTCTCGCCCAGGGCCTGCTGGAGGGCCGTTCCCGGGCCCACCGGCCCTTCCCTGACCTGGGGACCGACCCCGGCCTTGTCTTCACCACCGATCTGCCCGAAAAACTGGTTGAGGTAGTGAACTACCCGGATCTTGCCCATATCCTCTCCCTCCTCTCCTCTTATATTACCCCCTACCCCCGGGTACGGCGCTGCCTGGTCCTCAGAGTTTGCTGTAGGCGTCCCGCATTTTCTTCACGGCCTCGGTCAGGGCTTCGGCCTCCAAAACCATCTCCATCATGGCCATCTGCTCTTCCCACACAGTTTCATCAATCTGCTCTTTGATTTCTGGTTCCATAATGTGATAGACAGGGAGTCCCAACTGGACTCCAGACAATGGACCGGCATAGGTCGGATCACCGGCAGTCACCGTTTCCGCCGCCAGTTCGGCGGATTCGGGCTCGGAAGCACCGAGGATTACCACCAGATTCTCAGTCCCCTCCGTTTCTGCCAGTTCCTTGATCCGGGCCTGATTTTCCATGTCCATTGTCCCGGCTGCCGTTCAGACAAAGCACTCCGTGGCGGCAAAGGCCACCTCCGCCCCGGCCGATTTGACGCAGGCTTCGATCACCGGGGCCGGAATGCCGTCCCTGTCACCCAGGGCGATGACCTTCTTGCCCTTGAGCTCCATAGCTTTCCCTCCTTAAACTAAGATGGTTGTATCCCGGCCTGGCCGCCTTTAGTATTCCCACCGCCGGGGAAGGTGCAGCGGGCCAGACCCCTGGCGTATTCTCCTGAAGTCCTTGGCCAGGTACCCGGGGGCTCCTTTAGAACCCTTCTCCCCGCAGCTTGCTGAAGCCCAGTTCATTGGTGGCGCCGGTGATGGCCTGGATCTCTACCCTGATGCTCCCGTCGGGGTTGAGGGACCCGGCAAAGCCGCCGGCAATGACCTCAACGGTTGCCAGATCGCCGATGACCTTGCCCCGCGGGGGCAGTTCAATAACCTCATTGGCATTGCCGGCACTCACAACGGCGTCGGCTGCGGGCACGGCATCGGCCAGGGACTGGGAGGCACCGTCCCGGCCGGCATACTCATCGGTAATGAGCACGGTTTTGATACCCATTTCCTCCAGTTTCCGGCAGTTCATGATCAGGTCGGTATCCGGGTTCCCAAAGCCTTCCTCGGTAATGATGACCCCGTCGGCCCCCAGCATCTTAACCAGCTTGGCGGCATAGCTGGAGGACCGCTCCTTGTCGGCCAGGGTCACATTTTCATTGGTAATGACCACACCCAGGAAGCAGATATCCTTCCCGTGGCGGGCGAAGAGCTGGCTGATTACCGGATTGTTCTGGTGGTGGTAAGTGGTGTTCTTGTCGCAGGCCGAGACGCAGTTCCCGCTGACAATGGCCCCATCCATGATCTCCGTCGGGGAGATGATGGTGGGCAGGATCTTCTTGGCATCGACACCGTAGACATAGGTGTCGTGCAGGAGGCCCTGGGACTGCAGCATGTAGAGGTAAACCACCTTGGGCAGTTCCGGATATCTTGCGGCCGTTTCCGGGAAGGGCCCCAGCTCGTAGACCTCCAGCCGGTCGGGTTCCACGGCCCGGCCGGCAGCACCGAGGTAAGCTGCCGCCTTCAGGCCGGCCAGGCGGACGGCGTGTTCGTGCTTGTGCTGGGACAGGCCCTCGACGGGCGTTACCTTCACCACCACATTCAGGGTCTGGGAGAAGGGGGTGTACTCCGCCCCCGGTCCCGTCATGTCGATTATCCCTTCCTGGAAGCCCACAATCTTCCCGGTGGTCACCACGGCCACTCCCGCCAGGACGTGGGTGCGGCCGCTTCCCACGGTATCTACCTTGCTGATGAAACCGGGGAAAACCCCTCCCGGCCCCTCCACCTTGACCCGGGGTTCGATGACGTCCTTGACGGGAATGATCCGGACGTCATCGCCGGGCTTGGCCAGTTCCACCGCCACGGCAGCGATATTGGGGTCTTCAAGGAGCAGTTCTTCCAGTTCTTCCTTGTTGATGAAAAGCCTGCCGTCCCGTACTTCGGTTTTCTCACCGAACTGGACATCTTTAATGAGGATCCGCCCCAATTCCAGACGCACCATTTCTCCCTCCCTTCCTGAATATTTCCCCGCTGCTACAAGAGGGCCTGGACCTTGGCCACTATGTTCTCCCTGGTGGCCTCATCCCCCGTCAGTTTGTCCACCACCTGCCCATCCTTGTAGAAGAGGAAGGTGGGCAGGGCCATTACCTTGAGCTCAATGCAGAGGCGCCGGTTTTTGGCTGAGTTTACTTTGCAGAATTTAATCTTGTCCCCGTATTCCGCAGCCAACTTCTCCACCTCCGGCATGAGGGACAGGCAGGGGACACAGCGGGGACCCCAAAAATCGACGACCACGGGGCGCTCGGAGTTAATCACCTCCTCTTCATAGTTTTCCTTGGTCAATTCCAGCAGTTCGACGTCCACTTTCTTCTCCTCCTTAATGTATGCTTGTGCCTGGCCAAATAGTATTGCCGCAGCCTCCAGCTTTCCCTGGCCGCTTCCCTCCCGGTTTTACTGCTGCTCCTCCAGGTATTTCTCCGCCGCAAAGGCGGCTATGGCCCCGTCGCCGGCTGCGGTAACCACCTGCCGCAGCAGCTTTTGCCGGCAGTCACCGGCGGCAAAGACGCCCGGGACCGAGGTTTCCATCCGGTCATTGGTTATTATATAGCCGGCTTCATCCATCTCCACCTGGCCTTTCAGGAAAGCCGTGTTGGGAATAAAACCAATGTAGACGAAGAGGCCGTCGACGGTGACCGGGGTTATCTGCCCGGTCTTGACGTTCTTGATTAATACCTGCTCCAGGGTTTCATTCCCCCTGATCTCCGCGACCACACTGTCCCAGAGGATCTCGATCTTCTCGTTGGCAAAGGCCCGCTCCTGAACCACCTTGGTCGCCCGCAGGGCATCCCGCCGGTGAACTATGTAGACCTTTTGGGCAAAACGGGTGAGGTAATTGGCCTCTTCGACGGCGGCATTGCCGCCCCCGACCACCATCACCGTCAGGCCTTCGTAAAAGGGTCCGTCACAGGTGGCGCAGTAGGAAACACCCCGCCCGATGAACTCCTTTTCCCCGGGGACGTCCAGTTTCCGGGGCGAGCTGCCCGGCGCCAGGATTACCGTACGGGCCCGATATTCCCCCTGGTTGGTAGTAATTATCTTCTCCGGCCCGCCAAGCTGAACTCCCGTCACCTCCGCCATGGCGATTTCCAGGCCAAAGCCCTTGGCCTGCTCCTCCATGATGGCCGTCAATTCATACCCGGCCCCGGCGGTATAGCCGGGGTAATTCTCAATGTGCTCGGTGGTAGCAATTTGCCCTCCCGGCAGGCCCTTTTCCAGGAGTATGGCCTTGAGTTTGGACCGGGCGACATAGATCCCCGCTGTAAGCCCTGCTGGCCCGCCACCGACAATGACTACATCATAGACATTCATGCCAGTCACCTCCTGTGATTTGTCGCCTTCTTCAAAAACGCCACAGAATGGATGGGTAGAGATGTTCCGGTGCCCCCTTGCCTGGTGTTAGTTTTTGTCCCGGCCCGGGATTTATGCCAGGGGCCCTGTTCCCTTCGCTGCCGGGGAAAGCCCAACTCTCTGCCGGCCGGGGTGACCTTTGGGCCGCTGCAAGGCAGGTACATTTTAGCTGCCCAAACTTTCCAGGGCCGCCTCCACCTGGGACAAGTCGATGGCCCCATAATCGGCCAGCAGTTCTTCCGGCCACCGGACGGGGGTGGGGGGTACGGTCCTGTAATAGAGGTCAATGCTCTCCTCAATGTACTGGAGGGAAGCGAAGTCCAAGTCCTCCCTTTTCCTGCTCAGGAAGACCGTCTTGAAGGGTATGCGGCCCGGTTTCAAGCTGCCGCTTAAAGGATGGGTAAGGAGGCGGTGCCCCTTATGGATAAGGTCCCGGACCTGCAGAAAGACCCCGATTACCGGTCCTGCCAGGTAATGTCCCACCAGCTGGGGGTATTTCCCCTTTACCAGGGGGTTGTTGGTCACCAGAAAGTATTCCATCTCGCCGCTTTCGCCCCCGGTAAGCAAAAAAGGACAGTGGAAACAGGGTAGCAGTTGCTACACCCATTAGCACTCTGTCCCTTCTGCCTGTGAGATTATTTCGGCAAATGCATCTGCCAATTTACCCCTTCGGCGCCCGACCTTTGCTGGTGCGGGTCTCTCCAGAGGCCCGTCCTCCTGCGGTACTTTTGCCTGAGAGTTTCAGCTGCCGGGGCAGCGGCCGGCAACTTTACTCCTTCGGCGCCCGTAAATTGGGTCTCTCCCGCAGGCATCATCCAGGTTTTAGCGATTATTCGCTTTTTCGGAAATGTTCTCTATTATTAATTCGCCGGAAAGGCAATTTATCCTTCTCAAGCCAGACTTTTTTTTCTCTTTTTCCCGCTGCCCTAAATATTTGTCCCCTCCATGCATAGTGTTGCCACCAGTGCCATAAACTTCTAATGAACCGGGTATACTATGCCAAAAGACTGGAGATGGAGGTATGCAGGATGCCTGGTCTGCAAGAAACTACCTGTCCCCTTTGCGGGGCGAGAATCTTTGATCTGAATCTTGCCGACGGAGAGGGCCTGCTCTGCTATAACTGTTACCGGCAGCGGGCTGCCCGGGAAAAAGCCGGTGACAGCGGGGAGGGTTGACCATGCACCTGCCCTTTGGCCGGGTGGTGGCCGGCAAGGGGGATTGGCGGCAAAATTTCCGCATCAGCTGCCATGATCCCCTGGTCATCCCCAAATTGTCCTCCCTCCTGGTCCGGCATTTCCAGGAGCTCCTGACCAATGGCAGAACCCTCCTGATCCTCTGCATTGGAACCGACCGCTCTACCGGCGACGCCCTGGGACCCTTGACGGGAACCCGCCTCCAGGAATTGAACCTGCCCGGTACAGTGGTGCGGGGAACCCTGGAAAAGCCCGTCCACGCAGCCAATCTTTCGGCCGCCATCCGCGAGATTGAAGAGGAAGCTTCCCCACCCCTGGTCCTGGCCCTCGACGCCTGCCTGGGGCGAATGGAGAATGTGGGCACCATCTGTGTTTCCCGGGGGTCCCTGCGCCCCGGGGCCGGCGTCAACAAGGAGCTGCCCCCCGTTGGAGAATTGTACATCACGGGTACAGTCAATGTGGGGGGTTTTATGGAGTACTTTGTCCTGCAGAACACCCGGCTGGCCCTGGTCCATAAAATGGCCATGACCATTGCCTCTGCCCTCCACTGGGCCCTCTGGCAGGTCCACTCGGAAAGGGAAGGGATGGCGGGACAGAATAAGCAGGGTGGCAGCCCTGTCTAACTCCCCGGAAGGGCCGGCAGGGGATCAGCAGAATAGCGCCTACCCCTGCCTATCCCACACCTGCTGCAGGAGGTCCGCCACCTCCCTGTCGCTGGTCTGGCTAAAATCCTGGTAGAACTGGCCCACCGCATAGAAAAGCTCCGGGGTCGCCAGGCAGACCACTTCATCTACTTCCCTGCCCAGGGCGGCAATGGTCTCCGGCGGCCCGACGGGAACAGCCAGGACCAGGGACCGGGCCCCCTTCCCCCTGACCATTTTCAGGGCTGCCCGCAGGGTGGCCCCCGTCGCCACCCCGTCATCTACCACCAGCACTATTTCCCCGGCCAGGTTGGGGAAGGGTCTGCTGCCCCGGTAGCGCTCCAGACGGCCCTCGATTTCCGCCAGCTGGCGGGAGACCTCTTCCCTGATATACTCCTGGGATACCCCCAGTTTCCTGATAATCCTTTCCTCGAGGACCACCGTCCCGTCGGGGGCCACGGCCCCCAGGGCCAATTCCGGGTTTTGGGGGGCGGAGAGTTTCCGGGGTATCACCAGATCCAGCCTTCCCCCCGTCACCTGCAGAATTTCATAGGCTACGGGTATGCCCCCCCTGGGTACAGCCAGGATCAGGGGGTTTTTCCCCTGATAATGGGATAGTTTCTCCGCCAGCCTTCTCCCTGCATCATACCGATCGGCAAAGAGCATGGTTCCCCTCCTTTCAGCCTCTGCCCTTATCTTCTCCCTGGGACTTGCTAACCATAACCGACAGGGCTCCAGGCAGTATCCTGGCTTCCAGGGGCAGCCGGCCGATGAGCTCTCCCTCAGCCTGGATAGAGAAGGGGTATTGTCCGGTAATTGCCACCCTGCGGGTCCGGTAGGCCTTGAAGGCCGGATGGTCGGTGTGGGAGCCGGCAAAGACCCGGGGGAAGGCCCGCAGCAATTCCAGCTTGGGCAGGGCCTTTATCACACAGACATCGAGGAGGCCGTCCTGCAGGTTTGCCTGGGGGGCGATTTCCATGCCGCCACCAAAAAACCTGGCATTGGCCACGGCCACAAACATTACCTCTTCCTCAAGGGTGAGCTGGTCCATGACAATCTTGACGGGCTGGGGACGGTAGCTTACAAGGGTTGCCAACAGGCCGGCAATATAGGCCTTTTTGCCCCCCAGCCAGGTAAGATCCTCATTCACCCGCCGGCACACTTCCGCGTCTATCCCGATGCCGGTCACCCCAAGGAAATAGCGGTTGTTTACCAGACCCACATCTACAGTGAGGCGCCGGCCGGTATAAAGGGTCCGGGCAGCCTCCAGGGGATCTTTGGGCAGCGGTAAACTGCGAATATAATCACTGCCGGTTCCAGCCGGAACGATGCCCAGGGCTGCTCCCGACCCCATGATACCGTTGGCAACCTCGTTGACGGTACCATCGCCGCCCAGGGCAACCACCAACCGGCAGCCTTCGCGGGCGGCTTGTCGGGCCAGCATTGGCCCTTCACCGGGTCGGCTGCTAAAGGCTACTGAATAGGGATATCCATCCCGCTCCAGCATTTCCTGGACTGCCTGCCAGACCCGCCGTCCCCTTCCCCGCCCAGCCACCGGATTTACGATAAACTTTACCCCATTCATTTCTACCCCCACAAGAAAACCCCAGGCCTCTGCCGTGGGGTTCGCCTTTACTGCCAGGGTACTGATGCCCCGATTAGGTTGATCGGTCCTAATCTTTTATAGGGGCACCTATTATTGGACTTCCGTTGTCGGCTCTTCCCTGGCCTGCTGTTGTTTCCTTTTTTGTCCTTTACTTCCGGTGGCCTGAATTTTGCAGTTGCCCTGGAAGCAGGCACCTTCACCAATGATAAGATTGGCGACGGCAATATCACCGTAGAGCTGTCCCGTCGGGGTAAGCTCCAGGGTACCTTCCAGTTCCAGATCTCCCCGGAGCTCGCCGGCTATGGTGACATGCCTGGCCTTGACGTTGGCATTGACCTGTCCCTTTTCGCCCACGATGAGGTCTCCCTGTACCTGGATGTCACCACTCACCCGGCCATCAACCCGCAGGGTTCCCTGAACGACAATGGTGCCCTGGACCTCACTCCCGCTCCCGATTATCGTATCTACTTCTTCTGGGTTGGCCCTTGGCGCTTCCCTTTTCTTGAACACTTCCCTCACCCCCTGGCGCCATTGTTTTTCCGTATACGGCGGAAAACAATTACCCTAACCTTGCCCAGGCAGGCGGCCGTATTCCTGCCCCTGCCCTCAGATAATTACATATAATTTGCCGGGTTGGTAGGGCTGCCATTAACATGGACTTCATAGTGAACATGGGGGCCGGTACTCCTGCCCGTACTTCCCATGTAGGCAATCACCTGGCCCTTGCTGACCCGCTGTCCTACTTTAACCTTGATACTGTCGTTATGCCCGTATAAGGTTTTAAATCCGTAGCCGTGATCGATAATAACCACGCGGCCGTAGCCGGAACGCCAGCCAGCGTAGGTAACAACTCCGGAACCCGTGGCCACAACGGGTGTGCCGCGGGGGCCGGCAATGTCTATCCCCTGGTGAAATTCCCGCCTGCCACTGAAAGGGGAGCGCCGATAGCCGTAGCGGGATGTGATGCGCCCCCGGGCCGGCCAGATAGAGGGCTTGGCCTCCAGGTAGGCCTGCCGTTCTTCCAGGGAAGTGAGCATTTCCTCTAAATTTTCCCGGTATGTATCCAGCTGCATTTCAATGGTATTTAAACTTTCGGCCACAGCAGCAAGCTGGGCCGGGCTTTCTTCCCCATTATAATCCCCGCCGCCCCGGGCCAGAGCTGCCTCCGGCACCTGGGCTGCCAGGGTTGTCTTCCGGGAAACATCCCGGTCACCGCCCCGAGAGGCCAGCTCCACCGCCTCCCGCCCTTCCTTTTGGGCCGTTGAATCCAGGAGTTCCCGCACTTTGAGTTCCAGTTCATCTAACTCAGACAGCTTCTCCTGCAGCTCCGTTGCCTGATCGGCCAGGTTTTCAATCTGGACCTGCTGCCTCTTGCTTGTCTCCCGGAGCTGGTACAGCTCGGGTAGGTAGGATTTGACCCGCCCGTAATCCCAGTAGGTATAACCGATATAGAGCAGAGTCAATGTTAAAAGGAAGCCACACACTTGAAGCAGAAAGCGTGGTATCCGGAAGCGATAAACGGCTCCTTCTGAATGGGGAATGATCATAAAGGTAAAATACCCTTTTTTCTCCTTCGTAGACACCTCTTCACCGCCTTGTCACTGACGACAATCTTTATTCTTTTTGCAAGTTGCCTTTGCGGCCCTAGCTAATAAATGTTCGACAATGATTTGGTAATTCCTGCCCTCCTACCAAAAATCACTGTTTTTTTCTCAGGGCCCTCTCGATGGCGGTCCTTTCTTCGTCGGTGAGGTGGTAGGTAGAAACGCCCTTCTGTACCGGCTTGGCATAGATGCGGGATTCATTTCTGCCGTATAAGCTGCTCAAAACCACCCCGTCTCCCCCCTGATCCAGGAGGGCTACGGCAAAACTAAGATCGCTGCCCATATCGGGGAAGGCATTGTAGCGCACCACGCCCAGGTTTTGTATGCAGTACTGCAAGTTATCGTTTATTTTGCGGCACTCCCCTTCCAGTTCCGCCACCCTATCCAGGGCCCCCTGGACGTTGTCCAGGTGGGTAAAGAGGAGCTCCTCCAGGCTTTTGCCATCTTGCAGCCCCCCCAGGAGGCGCTTATAGCGCCTGTCCAGGACCACTATCCGCCGCAGCAGGTAAAGATGGAGGAGGAGGGATGTTAGTAAAAGGGCAAAGATGGCAAGGAGTATACCCTGGTTCTGGAAAGCAGCGGGTAGGGTTAAGTCTTCCAGGAATGGCATTTGTGCTCACCCTCCTTAATTACGTCTACTTTTGCGCCCATTCCATTATTATTCAAGCCTTGGCGGCAATTTCCTCGATTGCCGTCAGGGCCAAATCTATATCTTCCTCTGTATTGAAATAACCTGGGCTGAGTCTTACTGTTCCTCCCTGGGGCAGGGTCCCCAGGGTCTGGTGGGCCTCGGGGGCGCAGTGCAGTCCCGAACGGCAGGCTATATCGAACACCTGATCTAGTATCACCGCTACCTCGGCGGGATCATAGTTTCTCACGGTAAAGGAAACCAGCGGAGCCTGATGGGCACTGTCCTTGACACCGTAAACCACAATACCCGGTATGGTATTTAGGCCCTGGAGCAGGCGGTCGACCAGCTTCTGTTCGTGCTCCCTTACCCTCCCAATTCCTTCAGTTAAGAGAAATTTTACACCGGCTCCCAAACCGGCAATGCCCACCGCATTGAGGGTTCCACTTTCATAGCGGTCTGGCAAAGTCTCCGGCTGCCGGAGGGAGGCCGACTGGCTGCCCGTTCCCCCTTCACAGAGGGGGCGGAGCTCCACACCGGGCCTGATATACAGACCCCCGGTGCCCGAGGGACCGAAAAGGCCCTTGTGCCCCGGGAAGGCCAGGAGATCTATCCCCATCTCCTGGACATCTACAGGTAGAGTCCCGAGGCTCTGGGCCGCGTCGACCAAGAAGAGCAGGTTGTGGCGCCTGGCAATCCTGCCCACCTCGGCCACCGGCATGATTGTCCCCGTAACATTGGAAGCATGGGTGAGAACTATCAGGCGGGTGTTTTCCTTTATCACCCCTTCCAGCTCAGCAAGGGGAAAGGTTCCATCCTTATTGCAGGACACTTTGCTTGTCTCTATGCCCCACTCTTCCAGTGCCTTCAGGGGCCGCACCACACTGTTGTGTTCCATGCTGCTGGTAATGACATGATCCCCGGGGGAGAGGGAGCCTTTGATAGCCTGGTTGAGGGCGCCGGTGCCATTGGCGGTGAAAACAATGTGGGCCGGGTCTTCGGCGTTGATCAGTTGGGCTAAAAGCTCCCTGGTCTCCGTCACTACCTGCCCGGCAGCAATGGATAGCCGGTGGCCGCCGCGCCCCGGACTGGCCCCGTACTCCCGCAAATATTCTTCCATGGCCTCTATCACGCCCTCGGGCTTGGGCCAGCTTGTAGCCGCATTATCCAGGTAAATCATCTTCTTCCGTCCTTTTCTCAAATTTTCACCAACGGCCTGTAAGGCTCCTAAAGCCTCCATTGCAGGGGGTTACCTTGCCGTGCCCAAGACAGCAGGCTGTCCGGCACCTAATTTTCTTCTTCCTGGCGGAGGCAGTTGTCTGGCTCCGCTCTCTGCCCTCCTTGACGAAAAACAGTCCAGGGCTATGGCGAAGGGCCCTGCCCCATTACTTTATAGAGCCCAGGCATGGCCAGGGGAATGTTTCACGTGAAACATTCTTCGTCAAAGTTCGATAGCCCTACCATTGGATGCCGGAAAGGAGTTCTTCTTACTGCCGCCTTCGCCGCCCAACGCAGGCTTCCCATACCATCCATACCATCATGAGGAGAGCAGAGAGCGAAACCAGAAATTCCTGAACTTATTCACTCCCTGCTGCCGTGTCTGCCATGGAGGGGCAGGCCTTTAAACTTTCTAAATATATTTAAACAACACCGCCGGGTTAAATTCCCCTCCCCTCCTATATTTCTGTTTAACAATGCCTCAACCTTCGAAACTCCTTTTCCACTTGTTAGGAGAAACTGATTCCCAACAAACGACAGATTCTTTCCAGATCATCCTCGGTGTAGTATTCTATTTCAATTTTCCCCTTTTTTCTGCCCGGCTTTATCTGGACCTTTGTGCCCAGGTTTTCCTGCAAGGACGACTCCAGGGCAATAATATACGGCTCCCTTTTCCCCGGCTCCTTCCGCCTGGCCTTGTCCCCCGCCTTTATGCGCTGGACCAGGGCCTCCGTATCCCGCACCGATAAGCCCCTTTCCACCACCTGTCGGCAGGCTTCCAGCTGCTGCGCCGTCTTTTCCAAACCCAACAGGGCCCGGGCATGCCCCATGGAAATTGTTCCACGTGAAACATTATCCTGGATTTCCGGCGGGAGCTGGAGGAGCCGCAAGATATTGGCGATGTGGGAGCGGCTCTTCCCAATGCGCTTGGATAGTTCCTCCTGAGTCAACCCAAACTCATCTATCAGGCTCCGGTAGGCCGCGGCCTCCTCCAGGGGGTTGAGGTCCTCCCGCTGCAAATTTTCGATCAGGGCAATCTCCATCATCTCGCTGTCGCTGAAGTCACGGACAACAGCCGGGATGGTCTCAAGGCCGGCCAGTTTGCTGGCCCGCCAGCGCCTCTCCCCGGCAACCAATTCATAGCCCCCGATGACGTCCCGGACAACAACGGGTTGTAATACCCCGTGGAGGGAGATGGAGCGGGCTAGCTCCTCCAGCTTATCCTCGGAAAACTCCCGCCGCGGCTGGAATTTGTTGGGCCTGATATCATTGATCCCGATTTCAACAACGCCCTCTTCCTGGAAGGCTTCACTCTCAGAAAAAAGGGCCTGAAGCCCCTTCCCCAGCCCGCGCTTAGAAGTCGTTTTCTTCGCCACTCTCCATCACTTCCTTTGCCAGATCATAGTAAACTTCCGCCCCCCTGCACTTTGGGTCGTAGAGGATAACCGGCTTTCCATGGCTGGGCGCCTCGCTCAGCCGCACGTTGCGGGGAATAATGGTACAATAGACCTTGTCCCGGAAAAACTTTTTTACCTCGTCGACTACCTGGATGGACAGGTTGGTACGGGCATCGAACATGGTCAGCAAGACACCTTCTATGTAGAGATCGGGATTCAGGTGCTTTTGTACCAGGCGAATAGTGTTCATGAGCTGGCTCAAGCCTTCCAGGGCATAGTACTCACACTGGATAGGAACTAAAACGGAATCGGCGGCCGTAAGGGCATTGATGGTCAAGAGGCCCAGGGAGGGAGGGGAATCGATGAGGATATAATCGTAATTATCCCTGACCTTCTCCAGGGCCTGTTTGAGCTTTAACTCCCGGGAAATGGCCGGCACCAATTCAATTTCTGCACCGGCCAATTTAATGGCTGCCGGCACCAGTTGGAGGCCCGGGATCTCCGTCGGTAAAATCGCCTGGGTCAAATCCAAATCATTTATTAATACGTCGTAAATACAATTATCAAGCCTGTTTTTATCTGCTCCCAGCCCACTGGTGGCATTTCCCTGGGGGTCGATATCGACTACGAGGATTTTCTGGCCCTGCATGGCCAGGCAGGCACCCAAATTAACCGTTGTGGTTGTCTTTCCCACTCCCCCTTTCTGGTTGACGACGGCCATTACCTTCCCCATAAAATCACCTCACCGTTGGCTCCCATACTGTATGTACGACACAACTATATACAATTTCAACACCAGTAACCCAGTTCCTCCTCCAGGAAGGGTACTACCCTTTCTATTTACTAAAAAAGGGTCCCTTCATGAAGAGGTAAAGCAGTGGGGAATTACAAAGGGAATTTAAAGGCGGGATTTTCGCTGCACATCCTGGTTGAAGACCATAAGGTCTTATAGCTGCTACAGAGGTTAATCCGAACCTATAAAATCGCCTTGACAGAATAGAGGGAGGTGCTTTATTATTGGTTATACCCCTGGGGGTATGTCCAAGTTTATCGGGAGGGATTTTATGAACAACGGGAGCATCTCGAAACCTTCTAACAGGACCAAAGGAGCTTTTCCTTTTATTCATCGTTATATCTGGATCATAACCCTTTTAATTGCCCTCGGCGGGCAGTTTTTTCCTGCTCTAGGGCTGCTGGTGGTCCCAATTATGGCCGCCATGTTGTCCTTAAGTCTGTTTAAGGGCAGATACTGGTGTGGCAATTTTTGCCCCCACGGCAGCTTCTTCGATAACCTGCTGCAGCCGCTGAGCCGTCAGAAAAAAGTCCCCAATTTTTTACGCTCTCGCTTCCTAATTGCCGCGGTTTTAATTTTCTTCGTCTTTAATATGGGGCGACGCTTTATAAGGGTCTACGCCCTGTTAGGGTCCGCCGCCTTCTATGAAAGATTGGGCTTCATCTTCTCTAATACTTATCTTATGGTCGTGCTTATCGGCGGACTGCTGGCGGTGGCCATCACTCCCCGCACCTGGTGCCATTTTTGCCCCATGGGGACCATGCAAACATTTCTCTATAAGTTGGGTAAAATCTTAGGCCTCAATAAAGAATCAGACACAAGGGTATTCATCGAAGATCCCTCCCTCTGCTCTGCTTGCGGCAAATGCGCCAGAGTCTGCCCCATGCAGCTTGCCCCCTACCGGGAATTTTCTGAGGATCACTATTTTAAAGATGACAGGTGCATTCGCTGTTATACTTGTGTATACAACTGCCCCGCGGGGATCTTGCATATAGTCAGCAGGAAGAAAGGCGAAGAATTAAAGGAGGCGAGGGGGTCTTAGGTCCCTTACAGTAGGTTGACACGGAGGCCTTAACCTATCTTTCCTTTTTAGCTCACTAATGTTATAATAAATTCGTTATTGAAAAGTCTGGAGACTATCCAGACTGAATTTTTCGTCCCTTTTTCCCAAAGGAAATACGGCGGCATTTTTTCCTTCCACAAGCAATATTTTCCCACAGCCAAGCCGTCAATTTATTTTGCCTATATCAGCCCGTCCCTTCGCCTGGATAATCCGGGGACGTCTAAAATATACTAAGGTGGGGTGATAGGATGCATAAGATCATTAAAAAAGAAATCTTCTCCGACACCATCAAACTCCTTGAAGTTGAAGCTCCTCTCATTGCCGCTAAAGCCAAGGCCGGACAGTTTTTTATCCTGCGCATCGATGAAAGGGGGGAAAGGATTCCCCTCACCATTGCCGACCAGGACCGGGAAGCGGGTACTATTACCACCATTTTCCAGGAAGTGGGCCGGACCACCAAGGAGCTGGGGAAACTGGAGCCAGGGGATTATATTGCCGATCTGGTGGGACCCCTCGGCCAACCCAGCGAAATTAAGAAATACGGGCGGGTTGCCTGTGTCGGTGGTGGAATTGGCATTGCCCCCATTCATCCCATAGTCAGGGCTTTAAAAGAAGCCGGCAATGAAGTGATCACCATTATCGGCGCCCGCACCAAAGAACTGCTCTTCTGGGAAGAGAAATTGGCTGCCCTGAGTGACCGCCTCCTTGTCTGCACCGATGACGGCAGCTACGGGCACAAGGGTTTTGTGACCGATATGGTCGGAGAAGTAGCTGCCGAAGGGAAGGTAGACCGCCTCTGGGCCATCGGCCCCCTGCCCATGATGCGGGCCATGGCGGCAACCACCAAGCCCCTGGGGATAAAGACCATCGTCAGCATGAACCCCATTATGGTCGATGGTACGGGCATGTGCGGCGCCTGCCGGGTCAGCGTCGGCAATGAGACTAAGTTTGCCTGCGTCGACGGCCCCGAATTCGACGCCCACCTGGTGGATTTTGACCTGGCCATGCGGCGCATGGAGTATTACAAGGAAGAAGAAAAAATAGCCGATGAAGCCGGCAGTTGTAAATGTGGAGGTGGATGTGGATGTCACAGCTGAGGGCCAAAACCAAGCATGCCATGCCAGCCCAGGACCCCAAAGAAAGAATAACCAATTTCTCTGAAGTCGCCCTGGGTTATGATGAAAAACTTGCCCGGGCCGAGGCTGAACGTTGCATCAATTGTAAAAACCCCCAGTGTATAAAGGGCTGTCCGGTAGAGGTCCCCATCCCGGAGTTTATCAGTTTAGTAAAAGAAGGAGATTATCTCGGCGCCCTGAAGAAAATCAAGACCAAGAATAACCTCCCTGCCGTCTGCGGCCGGGTCTGCCCCCAGGAGAGCCAGTGTGAAAAATACTGCATTCTGGGGAAAAGGGGCGATCCGGTAGCCATCGGCCGCCTGGAGAGATTTGTCGCCGACTACGAATTAAAACAAGACAGCGATGACACAACCATGACCAAGGCTCCCCCCACAGGGAAGAAGGTGGCCGTCATCGGCTCCGGTCCCGCCAGTTTAACCGCCGCCGGCGATCTGGCCAAAATGGGGCATGCCGTCACCATCTTCGAAGCCCTGCATGTCCCCGGCGGTGTCCTCATGTACGGTATTCCCGAATTCCGCCTTCCCAAGGATGTGGTCCAAAAGGAGATCGACAAAATCAAGGAGCTGGGGGTAGAAATAAAGACCAATTTTGTCGTTGGCAAACTGGCAACGGTGGATGAGCTCCTGGAAGGGGGTTATGACGCCGTTTTCATCGGCACCGGGGCCGGCCTTCCCTATTTTATGAATATCCCCGGGGAAAATTTGAACGGCATCTACTCGGCCAACGAATTCCTCACCCGGACCAACTTGATGAAGGCCTACGATTTCCCCAACCATATTACCCCCATCAAGGTAGGAAAACGGGTCGCCGTGATCGGTGCCGGCAACGTGGCCATGGACGCAGCAAGAACAGCCCTCCGCCTGGGGGCCGAGGAATCATATATTGTTTACCGGCGGTCAGAAAAGGAAATGCCGGCCAGACTGGAGGAAATTGAAAACGCCAGGGAAGAAGGGGTGCAATTTAAGCTGCTGACCAGTCCCGTAGAATTCCACGGCAATGAAGATGGAGTTGTCACCGGCATGACCTGCATCAAATATGAATTGGGGGAACCCGACGCCTCGGGCCGCCGGCGTCCGGTACCTATTGAGGGCTCCGAGTATAAAATGGCCGTTGACACCGTGGTTCTAGCCCTGGGACAGGGCCCCAACCCCCTGGTCCCCAAGACAACGCCGGACCTGGAAATAACCAAATGGGGCACCATCTGCGTCGACGAGGAAACAGGAGCAACCTCAAAGCCGGGGGTTTATGCCGGGGGGGACATTGTCACCGGTGCGGCAACGGTGATCCTGGCCATGGGGGCAGGCAAAAAGGCCGCCCGGGCCATCGATGAATATCTGCGCTCAAAATAACACCTCCGCCTAGAATCAACGGATAAACTCTGAATGTCAAATAAAGAAACCGTCCCATTGTGCGCCGCCTGCACAGGGGACGGTTTCTCAATTGACAGTTGGCGATTGACTAGGGACAGTTTTTTGAATTAATAATTAACTGTTATAGTGGACATCGCAGACAGAGCTTTCTACCCTGTTCCCATCTGAGGCTAGCTCAGCCAGTATCCAACAACTGCTAGGACCGCCCGCGGGCCGTCAAAGACGGCCCTTATATTTTAATAGTGATAGACAAGTGGCAGTAGACAATTCTAGTCCTGGGCTGGTTTTTTTGGAATCAGTACCGTCACCTCATAATAATCGTCCTTCTCCACCCTTTCCATCCGGGCCGCAAAGCCAACCCGCTGGAGCTCCTGAACGGCCTGCTGGATAGTATTAAAGAAAATCCGCATATCCTTATAAATGCGGACCACCTTCCGCCCCTTTTCCTTCCTTTCCTTTTCCTGCAAGAGCCTGGCAATATAGGCCTCGGTTTCCTGGACTGTGAGACCCCTTTCGATAATTATTTCCAGGATAGCCAATTGCTCCTCCTCTCCAGGGAGCTTCAGGAGGGCCCGGGCGTGTCGTTCGCTGATTATTTCCCGGGAAATAAAATCCTGCACCGGGGGGGAAAGTTTCAATAATCGAATCTTGTTGGCAATGGTAGACTGGCTTTTACCAATTCTTTTGGCCAGTTCCTCCTGGGTCAAACCGAACTCCTCCAACAGCCTCTGATAACCCTGGGCCTCTTCTAGAAAATGCAGGTCCTCCCGCTGCAGGTTCTCCACCAGGGCCAGCACAGCCAGATCTTCATCGCTCAGGTCCCTTACTACAGCCGGTATTGTATCCAGGCCCAGCATTTTGCAGGCCCGCAGCCGGCGTTCACCGGCCACAAGTTCCAACCCTTCGTCCCCTGAGCGAACCACAATGGGCTGTAAAACACCATACCGGCGGATTGAATCCGCCAGCTCCGCCAGTTCCCCTTCGGAAAACTGCCGCCTCGGCTGATAGGGATTGGGTCTAATATCATTCAAGGGCAGTTCCTGAACGGCTTTTGCCGGATCATTGGCAGCCCCTGTTAAGCCCAAAAAGCGGGCCAACTGCTCCTTCACTACCATCACCGCCCTCACAGACATGGGAAATACCTGTTCCTGAATCTTCGCTAAATGTTAAATAATTCCTGCCCTTTTAGCTATATTTCCCCAGGGGCCTTTTGGCGGGTATCCCGGCCTTCCGGGGATACTGGGGCGGTGTCCCATTTACCTTCTGGATCAGGATCAGGCAGCGTTCCCCGGCCCCAGCCGGCAGAACAACCCTTTCCACCCGCGCCAGCTTACCGCCCAGGAGGCCGATGGCCCCACTGGCAGCGGCAAGCTCTTCCTCTGCCTTCGGTCCCTTCTGGGCCAGGAAATAACCTCCCTGGGCCGTGAGGGGAAGGCAATACTCGGCCAGGACGTCCAGGGAGGCAACGGCCCTGGCCAGAACCACAGCAAAGGCCTCCCGGTAACCCTCCCTGCGGCCCAGATCCTCTGCCCGCCCATGGAGAACCTCTACATCGGCCAAACCCAACTCCCGGCAGAGATGCTGGAGAAACTCAACCCTCTTTCGGGATGAATCCAGGAGCACCAGGCGGATATCCCTGACAATGCGCAAAGGCACGCCGGGAAAGCCGGCACCGCTTCCCACATCCAACACCCTCTCCCCGTCCGCAAGGGGCAAGGCCCGCAGGCAGGTCAGGGAATCGAGAAAGTGCTTCACCACCACTTCCTCTGGATCCGTTATCCGGGTCAAGTTGACGGACCGGTTCCAGTGCAGCAGCTCCTCCAGATAGATACGGAATTTTTCCAGGACAGGGGCAGCGAGGGAAAGGCCCATCTCTTCCCCATATTCAAGGAGTTTATCCATTGGCACCGGCCCCCCCTCGGCGCAATTTTTCCAGGTACACCAGGAGAACGGATATGTCGGCAGGGGTTATGCCAGAGATACGGGAAGCCTGCCCCACAGAGCGGGGACGAAAGAGGGCCAACTTCTCCCTTCCCTCCCGGGAGAGGCCGGGTATCTGATGGTAATCAATATCCCGGGGGAGGAGCCGCTTTTCCAGGCGGCGGAAGCGGTCCACCTGCTCCTCCTGCTTGGCAATGTAACCCTCATATTTGATCTGGATTTCCACCTGCTCCTGCACCTCGGGGGCCAAATCGGGAAGTTCCGCCAGCTGCTGCAGTTTCTCGTAGGTCATATCGGGCCGCCGCAACAATTCGGCCAGGGACATACTGTGCCGCAAGGGGACGGAACCCATTTCCGCAAGGCTGGCATCTACCCGGGCATTGGGGGTAATTTGTTTATTCTTTAGTTCCTCAATGGTCCGGAAAATGGCATCCCGCTTGCGGGAAAATTTTTCGTAGCGTTCCTGGGAGATGAGGCCGAGCTGGTAGCCCTTTTCCGTCAGGCGCAAGTCAGCATTATCCATCCGCAGCAAAAGCCGATATTCGGCCCGGGATGTCAGCATCCGGTAGGGCTCCCTGACCCCCTTTACCACCAGATCATCGATGAGGACACCAATATAGGCCTCGGACCGATCGAGAATAAAAGGCTCCCGGCCCTGGACATAGAGGGCAGCATTGATGCCGGCTATTAAACCCTGGGCAGCCGCCTCCTCATAGCCGGAGGTGCCATTTATCTGCCCCGCCGCATAAAGTCCGTCTATACCCTTTATCTTTAAGGAGGGCTCCAGCTGATCGGGATGTAGATAGTCATACTCGATACCATAACCGGGCCGGGTCATTTCCACCTGTTCCAGTCCCGGCAGGGTACGAAGGATCTTGATCTGGACATCTTCGGGCATGCTGGTAAAGAGGCCCATGATATAGTATTCCTTGGTGTCCCAGCCCTCGGGCTCCAAAAAAATCTGGTGACTGGGTCTATCGGCAAAGCGGGTTACCTTATCCTCAATGGTAGGACAGTAGCGGGGCTCAGCACCGGGCAGGGGCTGCAGCCTGAAGGGGCTGCGGTGTAAGTTTTCCCTGATTATGGCGTGGGTCTCCTCTGTTGTATGGGTAAGCCAGCAGGAAAGCTGTTCCTGGCTCCAGGAGAGGGGATCGGGATCCAGGGAAAAGAAGAGGGGTTCCGAGCTGCCCGGCTGCTCCTTCATCCGGGCAAAATCAATGGTGTCCCCGGCCACCCGCGGCGGGCTGGTTGTCCGGAAACGACCCATCTGAAAACCCAGGTCCAGGAGGGATTGGGACAGTTTCTTCGCCGCCAGCTGCCCGCTGGGGCCACTTGCGTATTTTAGTTCCCCCAAAAAAATCTCTGCCCTCAGGTATACCCCCGTGGCCAGGACCACCGCCTTGCCCCGGTAGGTGATACCGGTATTGGTAGTAACCCCCTTTACCCCTCCCCCTTCCACCACCAGGGCATCGACCTGGGCCTGGCGTAAGTCCAGGCCCTCCTGCCCTTCCAGAACCTTTCGCATTTCCCACTGATAGCGGTATTTATCCACCTGAGCCCGCAGGGCCCGGACCGCCGGTCCTTTGGCCGTGTTTAAAAGCCTGATCTGCAGCCGACTGCGATCGGTATTCCGGCCCATCTCACCACCCAGGGCATCGACCTCCCTCACCAGGTGGCCCTTGGCTGGTCCGCCGATGGAAGGATTGCAAGCCATCTGGGCAATATATTCTAAATTCATGGTCAGCAGGAGGGTCTGCAAGCCCATCCGGGCCGCCGCCAGGGCAGCCTCACAGCCTGCATGTCCCGCCCCCACAACAATTACGTCATATTCCTTTGGATAGAACATTTCCTTCCTCCCTCCACCGGAAACCCTATTTTCCTATGCAAAAGTCACTGAAGATCCGATCCAGGAGATCTTCAGCTACAGTCTCGCCGGTAATCTCGCCCAGGTACTCCCAGGCCTCCCGCAGGTCAATGGCAACCAGATCTACAGGCGCTCCGGCTTCAATGGCCTTCAAGGCCGCCTCCAGGCACCTGCCGGCCCCCTCCAGGGCTTCCTTATGCCTGACATTGGAAACCAGAACCGAATGGTCTCCGCGGACCTCGCCGGCAAAGACCAGCTTCCAGATGGTTTCCTCCAATTCTTCCAGGCCCCAACCCTCCTTGACGGAAATGGGCAGGACCTCCTGCCCCGGAAAACGCTCCCGGACCTCTGCCACATCTATTTCTTCTCCGATATCGGTCTTGTTGATCAGGACAATGGCCTTTTTCCCGTCCAGGAGGGGCAGGAGGTCTTCATCCTCCTTGGTCCAGCCGGTACCGGCATCCAGGACAACAAGCACCAGATCGGCCGTCTCCAGGTAGCGCTGGGTTTGTTCAATCCCCAACTTCTCCACCAGGTCCTCTGTCCGCCGGATACCGGCGGTATCTATAATCCGCAGGGGGATGCCCCGGATATTTATATACTCCTCTATTACATCCCTCGTTGTCCCGGGTATATTGGTGACCAGGGCCCGCTGCTGCCGGAGGAGGGCATTGAGGAGGCTGGATTTTCCCACATTGGGCTTGCCCATAATCACCGTCCGCAGGCCCTCCCGTAAAATTTGCCCCTGCTTTGCCGTTGCCAGAAGCCCCTCCACTTCCTCCAGGGCCCCTTCACAGCCGCGGCTAATTTCCTTTTTGGTCACCTCCGGCAGATCGTACTCGGGGAAATCTATACTGGCCTCTATTTTCGCCAGCAGGGCCGTCAGCTCATCCCGCAAGGAGCGTATCTTCTGGGACAGGTCGCCCCTAAGCTGGCCTACAGCTGTGGCGAGGCCGGTACTGGTCTTGGCCCGGACAATATCGATAACGGCCTCTGCCTGGGCCAGGTCGAGGCGCCCGTTCAGGAAAGCCCTCTTGGTAAACTCTCCAGGTTCCGCCGTCCGGGCTCCCATCTTTACCACCAGTTCAAAGACCTCCCGCAGGGGCACTATACCTCCGTGGCAGTGGATCTCCACCACATCTTCCCGGGTGTAGGAACGGGGAGCCAGCATGAGAAGCAGGATTACTTCATCTATTATCTTTTCTGTTTCCGGGTCGACAATGTGACCATAATGGGCGGTGAAGGTGGGCATCTCGGTTATATCCTTGCCCCGGGGACTTCTAAAGATCTTTTTTCCAATGGCCAAAGCCTGGGGCCCGCTCAGCCGCACGATGCCAATCCCCCCCTCCCCCGGGGGAGTCACAATGGCCGCAATGGTATCTCCATCCTTCACCGGCAACACCTCCAATTACAATATACCCCAGCGGATCATCCCCGATACCAACACACAAAACCCAGTAATGGATTTCATTACTGGGCTTCAATGGGAGCAAAATAAATGAAGACGGTCTCAATCATTCTTTGGAGCAATGATGACCTTTCGAAAGGGTTCCACTCCTTCACTATAACTGACTACTCCCCTTTCCTCCTGGACCGCCAGGTGTATTACCCGCCGCTCCTGGGGAGTCATGGGTTCCAGGACCACACTGCGCCGCTGGCGGCGCACCCGCTGGCACAGGCGCCGGGCCAGATTTTTTAGGGTTTCGGCCCTGCGCTTCCGATAGGAACAGACATCGAGGATAATGCGCTCCCTTTCCCGGGTTCCCTTATTTGCCGCCAGATTAACCAGATACTGCAGTGCATCCAGGGTCCGGCCCCGCCTGCCGATGAGGATACCGAGATCCTTCCCTGTGATATTGATCTGTATGTATTCCCCCAGCTCTTCTATCTCCAATTCACCACTGACACCCATCTTTTCCATAATTTCCTCGAGCAGGCGGCAGACCTTGACCAGGGGCGTCTCCTTCACCCAGACCTTGACCCGGGCCGGCCGCCCCCCCAGCAAACCCAGAAAACCCCTATTGGATTCCTCCAAAACCTCATATTCTATCTCTGCCTTGTCCTCAACACCCAAAGCCGCCATTCCGGCTTCCACTGCTTCCTCCACCGTTCGTCCAGTAGTCTCAATTGTTTTCATCTGGCGCAAGCTCCCCCTTTAATCCTAGTTGCCCGCCAGCAATAATGTGCTGAATGATTCCAAATACGTTACTCGCCACCCAGTACAGGGCCAGTCCGGCCGGGAAGCGGGTTGCAAACCAACCGATCAACAGGGGCATGAACATCATCATCTGGGCCTGGCTTGGATCGGTAGCCATCTGTTTCTGGGTAATGTAGGTTGTGACGGCAGCTAAAACCGGCAGGATGTAGTAGGGATCAGGAACAGAAAGGTCGTTAATCCAGCCCGGGATAAAGACAGGGCTTCCGGTATACTCCATATTGCGGAGGACAGTAAAAAGGGCAATGATGATGGGAAACTGCAGCAAAAGGGGCAGACATCCCCCCATGGGGTTTACCCCATGCTTTTGATAGAGGGCTAACATCTCCTTATTAAGCTTCTCGGGGTTGTTCTTGTATTTTTCCTGCAGTTTCTTGAGCTGTGGTTGTATTTCCTGCATGCGCTTTAAAGATTTTTGTTGTTTTATAGTTAAAGGCCAGATAATGAGGCGAACAATTAAAGTGAGGCCAATGATTGCATAGCCCCAATTGCCCAGATAGCTATAGAAAAATTCTAAAATTGAAGCCATCAAATCGCTGAGAAACCGCATCCCCTTCCCTCCTCTCGTGGTAGACGCCCAGGACGTACAGGGTTCCAAAGGATGAGTAATCTCCTTTTTCCCTTAAGAAAACCCTTTACGGAACCGGATCATATCCTCCCTTATGTAAAGGGTGACAGCGCAAGAGTCTCCGGATGCTCAAGTAACCACCTTTAACAACACCGTATTTGGCAACGGCCTCCAGGGCATAAGCCGAACAACTGGGATAAAAGCGGCAGGTCGGCGCCTTCAGAGGGGAAAGGAACCGGCGGTAAAATAAGAGAAGCCCAATTACAAGCCGCTTCATCTTCCCACTCCCTCATATTATCTACTAATTATTCCTAAATATACCAGCTTTATGGAACAAATGCCGGAGGGCACTCCTAATGGTGGCATAATCGACTTCCAGGACTGGATTCCGGGGTATCACCACTATGTCATACCCCGGAGTAAGAAGATCCACATGTAAACGACAGAGCTCCCGCAGCCGGCGACGCATCCGGTTTCTGACCACAGCCTTTCCTACCCTTTTGCCAACGGAAAAACCGAATCTGTTAACCTCCCGGCCATTGGGAAGAACATAGATCACTAAATATTTGTTGGCGTAGGACTTCCCCCTACGATAAACCCGTGTAAAATCATTTCGCCGCCGGAGACGGTTCTCCTTCTTCACCCAACCACACCTTTCCCCAGAATCACATGCAAAGAAATAGGAGTCAGGCGTCAGCAGCTATCTGCAGCCCAACCCCTACTTCGTCTAATAGTAACTAATTTCTGGTTTGGGGAAGAAAAAATGAAATAAACCAGAGCTAGCCCTTTGTAGCTGTTTAGGCAGTCAGACGTTTCCTACCCTTCAGACGTCTCCTCTTAATTACCCTGCGCCCGCCGGTTGTCCGCATCCGCCGTAAAAAGCCGTGTTTCCGCTTCCGGTACCGGCGGTTGGGCTGATATGTCCTCTTCAATATATACACCTCCTCCCCTCACAAAGGGAAAAAAAGAAAGGCAGATCTTTGCCAATTACTAATCAAAATTATACTGGAGCAAATATACCACTGTCAAGTTGCTGGGCCAAGAAAGAAAGGGGTGCACAAATTTATCCACAGGTAGGGAAATAAAAAGGATTTCCTTCACTTATCCACAAGGAAAATACGAAAAACATCCCCATCCCCATTGTTGATAAGCCTGTAATATTCTGTTAAGATAAATATGGATTGGAAAAAGCACCTTTTTTATTCACATTATACACATCTTGTGGATAAGTCTGTGTATAAGTTGCCTTTTATTCCTTCAAAACCCTTCCGCGGTGGGATTTTTTTTCCCTTTTTTTACTTATCCACAGTTTTGTATCCTTTTTTCTCCTTCTTGCCCAACGTGGGCTATCCTTCACAGGACAATGGTTTTTGGCCATCATTTCTTTTTTATTATTATTGAAATCTTTTCGGGAGGACCGGCAATGACTGAATTGACAAACCTTTGGGGACAAGTTCTGGAAAAGCTGGAACAGGATTTGAGTAAACCAAGCTTTGAAACCTGGCTCAAACCAACCCAACCCGTTACCCTAGTAGAGAATACCCTGGTGATTGGCGTCCCCAACGAATTTGCCCGGGATTGGTTGGAAACAAGATACGCCCCCCTCCTCCAGGAAGCAGTCCACGACGTCCTTAAAATGCCCCTGAGAATAGATTTTGTCATCGTCGACAGCCAGGGAGAGCCCAAGGAGGGTACGGTCAATAGGGAAGCTGCCAAAGTCCCCTCTCCTACCCCAGCAAACCAAGAAAGCTTTACTGCCCCTGTTTTGAATCCAAAATACACCTTCGACACCTTTGTGGTCGGCAACAGCAACCGCTTTGCCCACGCCGCATCCCTGGCCGTAGCCGAGGCCCCGGCCAAGGCCTACAACCCCCTCTTTATCTACGGCGGCGTAGGCCTGGGCAAAACCCACTTAATGCATGCCATCGGCCATTATGTCCTTGCCAATCAGGCCAATTGTAAAGTGGTCTATGTGACCTCGGAAAAATTCACCAATGAACTGATCAATGCCATTCGCGATGACACAACCGTTGATTTTCGCAACCGCTACCGGGGCGTTGACGTCCTGCTAATAGACGATATCCAGTTTCTGGCCGGAAAAGAACGTACCCAGGAAGAATTTTTCCATACCTTCAACGCCCTCCACGAAGCCAGCAAGCAGATTGTCATTTCCAGCGACCGGCCGCCCAAAGAAATCCCGACTCTGGAAGAGCGGCTCCGCTCCCGCTTTGAATGGGGCCTGATTACCGATATGCAACCACCCGATCTGGAAACCAGGGTGGCCATCTTGCGCAAAAAGGCAGAACTGGACAATTTGAACATAGACGACGAGGTGTTGCTTTACATAGCGACAAAAATCGATACCAATATCCGGGAACTGGAAGGGGCCCTCATCCGGGTCATGGCCTATTCTTCCCTAAATAACACCACGGAAATTACGGTAGATTTGACCACCGAGGCCCTAAAGGATATTCTGCCCGATTCCAAACCAAAGATTATCACCATCAAAAATATAATAGAGGTCGTAGCCGAACACTTTCAGCTCACCACCCAGGATTTAATCGGCAAAAAACGGACCCGGGCCGTTGCCTACCCCCGGCAGATAGCCATGTATCTCTGCCGGGAGCTGACGGATTCCTCCCTGCCTAAAATCGGGGAAGAATTCGGCGGCCGGGATCACACAACGGTCATGCATGCCAATGACAAGATTAAACGGGAGCTGGAAGAGGATCTGGAACTGCAGCGGGACGTTGAAGAAATAAAAAAGAAGCTCCAGTAATGGTTATCCACTTGTGGATAAACTGCTTCTATTCTATTATTAACATGTTGATAAGTTTTTCTTTCCCCCGGGTTGTGGATAAAACTGTAGAATTTATATGGTTTATCCACATTTTATTCCTGCACTAAAGCCTGTCCCTTTGTGCCCTGACCGGACTTTTCCCCAAATCCACAACCCCTATTACTACTACTATGTATAAACACTTATTTACATATAGGATCCAGTAATAAGAGTAGTGCTCCATTCTGTGGATAGGAGGTTTTTTTGGGATGCATATCCAAATCGACAGGAAGGATTTTTTAGAAGGAATTCAAATTGTCCAGCGGGCGGCGGCAGGCTCGACTACTCTCCCCATTTTGACGGGTATTTATCTGAGTGCCAGGGAGGGGCAGCTGGAAATGCGGGCTACCGATAACGATATCGGTATAGAGTATTCCCTCCCGATACAGATTAGGGAAGAAGGGGAAGTTGTACTCCCGGCCAAGTATCTGGCCGAGATAGTCCGCCGCTTTAAACCGGGGGAAATAAACCTCCAGGTGGCGGAAGACACCTGTACTGCCATCCTGGAGTCGGGTCGCTCCAGTTTTCAATTGCTGGGCTTTCCCCCTGCCAATTATCCAGAAAAGCCTTTCCTTGAAGGTGAAGGCTCCTGGCAGGTAGAACAGTCCCTATTGAAGGAAATGATCCGGCAGACTGCCTTTGCCGCCTCCCAGGACAACATGCGACCCATTTTAACGGGGGTTCTTATGTTTTTTACCGGGGAGGATCTGGAAGTGGTTGCCACCGACAGCCACCGCCTGGCCTTTTACCGCACTGCCCTGCCCCTGGAGACGGGGGAGGAGGCAAAAATGCTCATACCCCGCCGGACCATGGAGGAACTGGCCCGCATTATCCAGGATGGGGAGGATGATCCGGTTACCATTCAGATGGCAGGGGGCCAGGTATCCTTTTCTACCCAGAGAGTCAGATTGATATCCCGCCTCATTGAAGGTAAATTTATCGACTACCGCCAGGTACTACCAGCGGGCTACAAGACCAGGGTTCGCCTGGATACTACAGAATTTCTGGCCGCAGTGGAGAGGGCGGCCATACTGACCCAGGATAGGGCCAATTCCCTTCGGGTTGAAGTGGAGGCCGACCTGATAAAACTCTTTGCCAATACCCCTGAGGTGGGGAAGGTGGAGGAAGAGATCCAGGCTGAGGTTAACGGAGAAAATACCAGCATTTCCTTTAACTCCCGCTACCTCATCGAGGCCCTGCGGACCATCGAGGAGCCGGAGATATACTTTGATATAACGGGTTCTGTAAGTCCCGGCATTATAAGGCCCGTCGGTGAAGGAAAGGACTACCTGCACCTGATCATGCCTGTTACTACCCGGGCTGTTCCATAGGGGGCAGATTTGAAGGGGGACGATGGCCGGTGACAGAAGGAGTCACGGAAATTAAAATAACAACCGACAGCATCGCCCTGGACCAGTTTCTCAAATGGGCCCAGGTGGTTCCCAGCGGCGGTATGGCCAAACAGCTGATCCAGGCGGGTGAAGTGTTGGTAAATGGAGAGTGTGAAACCAAAAGGAGCCGGCGGCTGACAATAGGGGACGAAGTTGAGGTGAGGGGGTTAGGCCGGTTTCGCCTTGGGAAATAGATCGAGGGAGGAAAAGGGCTTGTATCTGAGCCGCCTTAGCTTACAGAACTATCGCAACTATGCCAGGGAAGAGCTTATCCCCCACAGGAGAATTAATATTCTTTACGGGGAAAATGCCCAGGGAAAATCAAATCTGCTGGAAGCCATCTTTCTTTTGGCTACGGGAAAGTCGCCCCGCAATGCCCGGGATCAGGAAATGGCCCGCTGGGGGGAAAACTGGTATCGGATCGATGCCGATATCGAGCGCCGGGATTATTCATTCCGGGTGGAGATCAGCTACCGGGCTGGAACCGGCAAGGTTTTATCTATTAATGGACAGAAACAGGAACGTCTTTTGGATTTGCTTGGCCGGCTCAATGTGGTTTTCTTTTCTCCAGAAGAGTTGCAGCTGGTAAAGGGAGGGCCTTCCCAGCGGCGCCGGTTCCTCAATTTGCAGTTATCCCAGACCAATCCCAGGTATTATTATTACCTCCAGCAGTACCGCCGGATTCTCCAGCAGCGGAATATCCTCTTGAAGGATATTCGGTCCGGCCGGACCTACCGGCGGGATGAACTGCCCGTCTGGGACCGGCAGCTGGTAAAGGTGGGGGCGGGTATAGTCTGGAAACGCCAGGAGTTAGTAACAAAATTGGCCCCCCTGGCCCAGGAATACCACAAACAAATAAGTGGGGGCCGGGAAATACTAACGGTAGAATATAAACCTTCCTTTCCCGGGGGAGGGGAAGGGAAGGTGAAGGAGATTGAAGAAAGTTTCAATAAGGCCCTGCTGGCTGCCAGGGAGGAAGAGTTCCAGCGGCGAATGACCGTTATCGGCCCCCATCGCGATGATCTTTTTATTTTTCTCAATGGCAGGGATGGCAGGGTTTATGGTTCCCAGGGCCAGCAGAAGACAGCTGCCCTGAGTTTAAAACTGGCCGAAGCCGAATATATGGAAGAAGAGATGGGGGAGCATCCCATCCTTCTCCTTGATGATATAATGTCGGAACTGGACGGGGAACGGAGACAGTTTGTGCTGAAAACGGTGCAAGAGAGGGGTCAGGTTTTTATAACGGGGACAGAGGGAATGGAAATGTCCCCCGGTGCTGAAGGAAATAGCTACCGGGTTGACCAGGGAGTCATCATAAAGCTGTAAAGGGGGTACATTTATGTTCCTGCATTTGGGCGGTTCCACAATTGTTCCGGCCGAGGAAATTATTATGATAATTGATTTAAAATCTGCCCGGCAGTCGAAGATTACCATGGAACTTATTGCCCTGCTGGAAGCCGAGGGCATGATTGAGGAAGCCAGTCCCGGGATGCATAAATCCCTGACCATTACCGATGCAAAGGCCTATTTATCCCCCATTTCCTCGGTAACCCTTAAGAACCGCCTCCGTTATTGGCTGGGGTCTGAGAAGGAAGGCTAAACCCCCGGCCACCTCCCCAGGGACAGGAAAGACAATTGGCCGGTTCCCCTTCTGTCGGGGTTGACTTTGGGAAAATAAAACTGGCAACTACCGACATATAAGACCCTGCGCAGGTTTACCCTGCGATTTTTTGTCGTAACGGAAAAAATGGTATTAAGTTACAGTCTATGATATAATTTCTTTGGTAATGGGTATGTTGGTTGAATGGAGGTAGCAGAAGTTATGGTTGAGAGAAACGATAACCATTTTAATAATAGTTATGATGCCAGCCAGATACAGGTTTTAGAAGGTCTGGAAGCTGTGCGCCATACGCCGGGAATGTACATCGGGAGTACGGGCAGCAGCGGGCTTCATCATCTTGTCTATGAAGTGGTGGACAACAGCATCGATGAAGCCCTGGCCGGCTACTGTGATCGGATAGATGTTGTCCTGAGGCCCGGTGGGGTGGTAATGGTCAGCGACAATGGGCGGGGAATTCCCGTAGATGAACACCCCAAGGTGGGCCGTCCGGCCGTAGAAGTGGTGCTGACTACCCTCCACGCGGGGGGAAAGTTTGGCGGTGATGGCTACAAGGTTTCCGGGGGTCTCCATGGTGTTGGTGTATCGGTAGTCAACGCCCTCTCTCAATGGTTGGAAGTTGAGGTGCACCGGGAAGGGAAGGTTTTCAAACAGCGTTTTGAGCGGGGAAAGGTTGTCACCCCCCTGAAGGTTGTAGATACCACCGATGTCACCGGGACCAGGATAACCTTTAAGCCGGATCCAGAAATATTTGAGGAAACGACCTTTAATCTGGAAATTCTCTGCCAGCGCCTCCGGGAGTTGGCCTATCTGAACAAAGGCCTGCTAATTAGCATTAAAGATGAGGAAAAGGGAAAAGAAAAACAATTTAAGTTTAAAGGGGGCATAAAGGAATTTGTCCAAGATCTGAACAAAAACAAGAATACCCTCTTTGCAAAGCCCATTTATTTTGAGGCGGAACAGCAGGACAGCAAGGTTGAAGTTGCCATCCTCTACAATGACGGCTATGCGGAGAATATCCTCTCCTATGCCAACAATATCAACACCCATGAAGGGGGTACCCATGAGGCCGGATTTAAATCTGCCCTCACCCGGGTAATAAATGACTATGCCCGCAAGTCAGGCCAGCTTAAGGAAAACCAACCGAACCTGACGGGGGAAGATATCAGGGAGGGTATTGTGGCCGTCCTCAGTGTCCAGCTGCTCAACCCCCAGTTTGAAGGCCAGACCAAAATGAAACTGGGAAATACAGAAATGCGCGGGATTGTCGATTCTGTTGTGTCGGAAAGACTTTCCGCCTTCCTGGAGGAAACACCTTCGATCGCCAAGAGAATCGTTGATAAGGCCATAAAGGCAGCCCACGCCCGGGAGGCAGCCCGCAAGGCTCGGGAATTAACCCGGAGGAAGAGCGCCCTGGAGGTTACAGCCCTGCCGGGGAAACTGGCCGACTGTTCCGTCAAGGACCCTGCCCTCAGCGAGATTTACCTGGTGGAGGGTGACTCGGCCGGCGGTTCTGCCAAGCAGGGGAGGGATCGCCGTTTCCAGGCCATTTTGCCCCTGCGGGGTAAAATACTAAATGTGGAAAAGGCCCGCCTGGACAAGATATTGAACAATGAGGAAATCCGGACTATTATTACCGCCATGGGAACGGGCATCGATGAGGATTTTGACATAACCAAGGCCCGCTATCACAAGCTAATCATTATGACCGATGCCGACGTGGACGGGGCCCATATCCGGACCCTGCTCCTGACTTTCTTTTACCGCTACATGCGTCCCCTCATTGAAGCCGGTTATGTCTATATAGCCCAACCACCCCTTTATATGGTAAAAAAGGGGAACAACCAGACATATCTCTACAGCGATGAGGAACTGGAAAAACACCTGGAGGAAAATGGCAGGAATGGTGTCTCCATCCAGCGCTATAAGGGTCTGGGGGAAATGAACCCAACCCAGCTATGGGAGACAACCATGAACCCGGAGACGAGGACCCTGCTGCAGGTGTCCCTGGAAGATGCCATGGCAGCCGACCAGATCTTTACCATTTTAATGGGGGACCGGGTTGAACCGCGGCGGGAATTTATCCAGACCCATGCCCGGGAAGTGAGGAATCTGGACATATAAATTTGGTTGTTATTTGTCGGTTTTGAAAATTTCCCAGTTGACAATTAAGACAGATGTAGGGGCGACCTGTGGTCGCCCGTATGGAACTTTAATATAGAATTTCCGGGAGGAAAAGATGCTGGAATTCAGGAACTACCGGCCGGGGGACGAGGAGGGCATAGTAGACCTCCTGTCCCTGGTTTTTAAAGAGAAAAGGGGACTCGACTGGTGGCGGTGGTATTACTGGGATAATCCTGCCGGTAGAGGGCTGATTAAGCTGGCTCTGGACCGAGGCCGGATTGTGGGGCACAGGGCCCTGGTGCCCTACCAGATTTGGAACGGCAGTGATTATACCATTGCCTGTCAGGCTACAGACGCGGCCACCCATCCCGACTACCAGGGAAGGGGGATTTTCCGGCGCTTGACCAGGGAAATACTGGAAGAGGCCAGGGAAAGGGGCTGGGCCTTTGTCTTTAGTTTCCCCAATGAAAAGTCCCTGCCCATCAACCAGGGCCTGGGCTGGATACCGGTGCAGAAACTCCGGAAGTGGGTTAAACCCCTCCTTGGCCTTCCCTTTACTGGGAAGAAAAAATGTCCTCTAAAAGAAAGGTACCATCTGGCAGCAGATTTTGACAGGCTCTGGGAGTTATATGGTCCCGGACCTTATTCCGGCATCAAAAAGGATGCTTCATATCTTAGGTGGCGCTTCCAGAATACCCCCCAGGGACGGGACTATATCACCCTGGTTCTGGAAAAGAGGGGAGGGGTCCAGGCCTACAGTATTGTCAAGATAGTGGAAAATAGGGGCCATCTTATGGAGTTTATGCCGGGGAAGGAAGATCCCCTCATACTGCTGCGGGGAGTGGAAGATTATCTGGCCCAGAGGGGTGCCCGCTTCATCACCATGTGGACTTTGCCGGAGCTTCCCGTACCACCCTGGCGCCTGGGCTATCTACCCAACCCCAGGCAGGCCGGTGTTTTGGCCTTCCGTCCCCTGAAGGACAATCTCCCCCCTTCCTGGCGGGTAACTCCCGGCGATGCCGATTATTCCTGAGAAATCATTTATATTTTTATAGTTCCATTAAAGAAGCTCAACGAAATAATGTTATCGGGTTACTTCCGGCAACGACAAGCAGGTAATTATGGGGGGTGGCGGGCTTTTGCAAAATAGAATAAAAAAAATGGCAGCAGGGGTCTCCCGCTTTTTGATGGCCCGGGATGGTTCAACACCCATCCTCATGTACCATTCGGTCCACCCCGAACATCCCCTGGCCGTAAGGCCGGAAGCCTTTCGGGAGCAAATTGCTTATCTGGTAGAAAATTATAAAGTGGTACCCCTCCGGGAATACCTGGAGGCCAAAAGAAATAATTCCCTAACCCCGGGTATGGCAGCGGTAACCTTCGATGACGGCTACCGGGACAATTACCGCTTTGCCTATCCCATACTGGAGGAATTCTCCTGCCCGGCCACTATTTTTCTTGTCACAGCTTTTATAGAATGCGATAATTATCTTAGCTTTGGCAAAAAGGTCAGCCTCTACCCAGATTTGGAGCCCTTAAGCTGGTCGGAAATAAAGGAAATGCACCCCCTGGTAGAGGTTGGCGCCCACACCCATTCCCATATTCAGATTTCCGGCGTTAAAGGGCAGGTGTTAGAAAGGGAGTTAACTGCCAATATTAGAATTATCGAGGAGAATTTGGGCTATAAACCGAAGATTTTGGCCTATCCCTGGGGCCAACCCTTTGATTTTACCCGCTCCGGCTGCACCCTGGTGCAAGAATATTTTCAAGGGGCCGTGACAACGGTGCACAACTCCGACAACCGCAGTCCCGGGATTAGCCCCTACCACCTGCGGCGGGTTGGCATCGGACCGGCAGATGATATAGAGCTTTTTGCCGCCAAGGCGGCCGGCGACTTTGATCTCATCGGCCTTATCAAAGGGATCCAGGCCCGGTGGGGGAAGAGGGGAGATCGGAATACCAGTTATCACTTGTGATGAACTTACCAAGCCAGATTAAATACAGGAAAGTGAGTTGAAAAAGATACAGATAGTGTCAGTCCAGAAAGGAAGGGAATAAAGTGGTCGAGTATACCCATGGGAAGATCATTCCCGTTAATATTGAAGAAGAAATGAAAAAATCCTATCTAGATTATGCCATGAGCGTGATCGTGGGGAGGGCCCTGCCCGATGTGCGGGACGGGTTGAAGCCGGTCCACCGGCGGATCCTCTATGCCATGCACGAATTGGGCATTTCTCCCGACAAGCCCCACAAAAAATCGGCCCGGGTTGTCGGGGAAGTTTTGGGTAAGTATCACCCCCACGGTGATGCGGCAGTATACGACACTATTGTCAGGTTGGCCCAGGATTTTGCCATCCGCTACCCCCTCATCGACGGCCATGGAAACTTTGGCTCTGTAGATGGGGACAGTGCTGCAGCCATGCGCTATACCGAGGTCCGATTGTCCAAAATTGCGACGGAACTTTTGGCCGACATAGACAAAGAAACCGTTGATTTTAGTCCCAACTTTGACGAGAGCCTGGAAGAACCCCAGGTGCTGCCGGCCCGCTTTCCCAACCTCTTGGTCAACGGTTCGGCCGGCATTGCCGTCGGCATGGCCACTAATATTCCCCCCCATAACCTGGGGGAGGTTATCGATGGCCTGGTCCTCCTAATCGACAATCCGGAAGCCACCATCAAGGAATTGATGATGGTCATCAAGGGCCCTGATTTCCCCACCGGCGGACTGATTTTGGGCCGGGATGGTATCAGATCTGCCTACGAAACGGGACGGGGCACGCTGAAGATACGGGCCAAAACCCAGATAGAAAGACTCAAAAACGGAAAATCCCAGATCATTGTAACGGAGATTCCTTACCAGGTTAACAAGGCCAGGATGATCGAGCGGATTGCCAACCTGGTACGGGAGAAAAAACTCGATGGCATCACCGACCTTCGTGATGAAAGTGACCGGAATGGGATTAGAATTGTAATTGAAATGCGGCGGGATGTGGATCCTAAGATAATCCTCAATCGCCTCTACAAGCATACCCAGATGCAGGATAGTTTCGGGATTATTATGCTAGCTCTAGTCGATGGGGCACCAATGGTTTTAAATCTGAAGGAGATGCTGACCCACTATCTGGAGCACCAGAAGGAGATTGTCATCCGCCGGACCAGGTATGAACTGAAAAAGGCGGAAGCCAGGGCTCACATTTTAGAAGGCCTCCGCATAGCCTTGGACCATCTGGACGCCGTCATTAGTCTTATCCGGGGCTCCCGTACCGTTGACGAGGCCAGGAGCGGATTAATGGAGCAGTTTGGCCTTACCCGGGAACAGGCCCAGGCCATCCTGGACATGCGGCTGCAGAAACTGACGGGCCTGGAAAGGGAGAAAATAGAGGAAGAATACCGGGAACTGATTGCCAGGATCGAGTACCTGCGTTCCATCCTGGCCAGTGAAGCCCTGGTCTATCAGATTGTGCGCAAGGAGCTCCTGGAGATTAAGGAAAAATATGCCGATCCCCGGCGGACCAAAATCACCAGTGCCCAGGGTGAAATGGAAATAGAAGATTTAATTCCCCAGGAGGACGTTGTCATCACCATTACCCACGCCGGCTATATCAAGCGGATGCCCGTTTCCTCCTACAGGAGCCAGAACCGGGGGGGACGGGGAATAGTTGGCCTGAATCCCCGGGAAGAGGATTTCGTGGAACACCTCTTTATCACCACCACCCACCACCATATCCTCTTCTTCACCAACCGGGGACGAGTCTACCGCCTGCGGGTCTACGAGGTGCCCGAGGGCAGCAGACAGGCACGGGGCCTGGCCGTGGTAAACCTCATCGACCTGACGCCAGGGGAAAAAATTACGGCAGTGATACCTGTTCAGGATTTCGACAAGGATGGTTACCTCATTATGGCCACCCAGCAGGGAATTGTGAAGAAGACAGACCTGTCCGAGTTTGAAAATATTCGCCGGAATGGCTTGATTGCCATCACCCTCAATGAGGGGGATGACCTGATCGATGTCAGATTTACCAGGGGTGGTCAGGAGGTTATCCTGGGCACCAGGTTGGGGAAGGCCATCCGGTTTTCCGAGGACGATGTCCGCAGCATGGGGCGCACTGCCCGGGGAGTAAAGGGCATAGATTTGGATAAGGATGACGTCGTGATTGGCATGGAACGGGTACAGCCCGATTCCGATCTTTTGGTAGTTACCAATAAAGGCTTTGGAAAGCGAACCTCCATTGACGAATACCCGGTGCAGAGGCGGGCCGGAAAGGGAGTAAAGAATATCCACCTGACAGCTCGCACAGGGGAAGTAGTGGGAATTAAGATTGTAAAGCCGGGTAACGAATTGATGCTGGTCTCGGCCCAGGGTGTTATGATCCGCCTGAAGGTAGACGATATCTCCCAACAGAGCCGGTACGCCCAGGGTGTCACCCTGATGCGGACCGATGAAGGGGATGATGTCGTGGCCGTGGCCCGGATTATGGAGCAGGGAAATGGGGAGGAAGAAAACAAATAAAAGCCAGGGAGGGGCTGCCAGTAAGGGCTGGCGGCCCTTAATCCGGTCATCTCCATTGGTGTCATGTTGAATATCTCCTCTCTCATAGGTGACATTTTATCAGAATAAATTCAACATGACATTATCACAGAATAACTACAAAAGCCGGGAAAAATGTAATAGGCCATAGTT